>Ga0247611_10002080_pt1 | contig 33676 bp, 29 predicted proteins | sample 177DNAGHGhighgp2_FD_192422 | JGI IMG/M metagenome (GOLD analysis project Ga0247611, IMG submission 192422) | Sheep rumen microbial communities from Palmerston North, Manawatu-Wanganui, New Zealand - 1770 DNA GHGhigh gp2 | ecosystem: Host-associated > Mammals > Digestive system > Stomach > Rumen... | reverse complement strand
GTCCTCAAGAAAGTGAAATGACGTGAGGGCTGAACTAAACCGATATTTAAGGTAACCCCAGTAGAGCCTCGCATGAATATCATGATCATGCGAGGCTTTTTAAAAAGAGGAATTCTATCATTTGACCTGATCAAGTATCAACATGAGAAGTCCTCTTTAAAAGCCAGGGGAACGATATGGCTGTGACCCATCGGCGATTTCGACCAAGCCAATTTCGCCGCTGAAAACGGATTTAATGAGTGAGTATTAGAATTCTGCAAAACTGCATTAATCCCCTCAGAATTTTGGGTCAGTATCTGTATCATTGCCCATAATATTTAACCCGACGATTACATTTAACTCTCTAAATCTTTTTTGATGTTGATGGCTATGAGAAGAATCCTATTTAACCTTTTGATGAGCCTGGTCGCTGCCGGTGTGGCATGCGCTCAACCCGCATCGCTGCTGGTGCAAGAGCATGTCCTGAGCAATGGCATGAAGGTGTGGCTCAATGTGGATCACAGCCAGCCCAAGGTGTTTGGCGCTGTGGTGGTCAATGCTGGGGCCGTGGATTGCCCCGACACGGGCATCGCACATTACTTTGAGCACATTATGTTTAAGGGTACCGATGAGATGGGTACCGTTGATTATGCTGCCGAGAAGGTTTATCTCGACTCCATCTCGATGAAGTATGATGAATTGTCTTGCACTACCGAAGATAATAGGCGCAAATCCATTCAGCATGACATCAATCAGTTGAATATCAAGGCATCGCAATATGCCATCCCCAACGAGTTCAACCGCTTGATATCAAAATATGGTGGTTCGGGACTGAATGCAGGCACTTCCTATGATTTCACCTTCTATCACAACACGTTCTCACCACAGTTCATCGAGCAGTGGTGTGAGTTGAACAGCCACCGTCTCATCCACCCTGTCTACCGCTTGTTCCAGGGAGAACTGGAGACGGTCTACGAGGAGAAGAACATGTACACCGACGAGCCTGCCGCCATGTTGATGGAGCAGATCATGACCAAGCTGTTTGAAGGCTCCCCCTATGCCTATCCCGTCATCGGCAGCACCGAGAACCTCAAGAATCCTCGGCTCTCGGACATGGAGGCATTTTATAAGAAATATTATGTGGCTTCCAACATGGGGCTTATCCTCTCGGGTGACATCAATGCCGAGGCGGTCTTGCCGCTGTTGGAACGCACTTTTGGCCGGTTGGAGCGGGGGGTGAAGCCTGTCCGCGACAAGATTGTAACCCCTCCCATACAGGGACGGCCCGAGGTCAAGGTGCTCTTTCCCATGCCCATTATTGGCATGAGTGCGATGATCTTTCGTGGTCCCACCGACTATGATGCCGATGCCCCGGCTCTCAAGGTGGCCATGAGCCTGCTTTCCAACGATAACAAGACGGGATTGCTCGATGAGTTGACCAATAACAACCGTGTCTTTTTGTCTATGGCCCAGCACTTTGCCCTCAATCAGTCGGGTGCCATCATGGTTATGGTTGTCCCCAAGTTGCTGTGCAAGGTTAAGACGGCCGAGAATCTGTGCCTCGACCAGATCGACAAACTCATCAACGGTGGCTTCACCGATGAGCAGCTGCAAGCTGTCAAGCAGATGATGATGCGTGACAATGAGTCTGTTCTGGAATCCATCACCAAGCGCAGCGAGGAAATGGTTGCCGCCATGGCCGCTGGTGTGTCATGGGATGAGTATTTGAAACTCAAGCAAGGTGTGGCCGATGTCACCCGCAACGACGTCATCAAAGTCGCGCGCAAATATTTTACCGAGAATTTCTACCGCTTCCACAAGAAGAATGGTCGCCTCAAGGCCGAGCAGATCGCCAAGCCTGAATACACGCCTGTCAAATCCAAGAACAGCGATGCCAAGTCGGCTTTCGCTCGCCGACTGGAACAATTGCCTGTAGTGGATGTTGTGCCTCGTCTGGTGGACTTTGAGAATGATGTCACCAAAACGTCGCTCAAGGGTGGAGGTGTGTTGTATTCTACCGAAAATCAGTTGAATGATAACTTCTCGATGGTGATCAACTTCCACAAGGGGAGTCACCATGACAAGTTGCTGGAGGCTGCTGTGGATTATGTGGGCGAGCTGGGAACCGACTCGCTCGATGTCAAGGCGCTGGGAGCGGCAATGCAGGCTTTAGGTGCCACTGTCAACATGACTGCCGGCGACCAGTCGACAATGATCCTTTTACAGGGCGAGGACTCCAACATGGAAGCCACCTTGCGTCTGTTGAGCCATTTCCTGGACAACATCAAGGCCGACAAGGAGAAACTTGACGACCTCAAGGATGCAGCTGGACCATCCGAGAAATCCTTCTGGGACGACAACCAGGAGGTGTTTGGTGCGCTGGCAAGCAGGGTGATCAGGGGTGAGCGGTCACCCTTAATCACTCGCCTCACAAGCAAGGAACTCAAGAAGGTCACTCCCCAGCAGTTGATAGAATCGTTCAAGCAGTTGTATGATTGCCGTTGCGATGTGAGCTACACTGGCACATTGTCTGCTTCGCAAGTCGCGGGACTCATTGGTAATACACTGCCACAATTTGCTGGAACTCATGAAAATCCAGCTCAAGAAATTACATTCGAGACACCAACCGAGCCCACGGTCTATGTCTTCGACATGCCCTCGTCACGTCAGACGATCATCGGCACCTATCAGCCGCTGGCCAGCGTGGTGACTGATCGTGACAAGGCCTGCTTGGAATTGTGGGGTGAGTACTTTGGCGGCGGCATGTCGTCGGTGCTCTTCCAGGAGGTGCGTGAGTTCCGGGCGATGGCCTATGCCGCACAGGGCGTGGCTCTGACACCGTCTATGCCAGCCTCTAAGACACCATGCGGCTACCTCTCAATTATCGCCACTCAGGCCGACAAGTCGATGCAGGCCATTCAGCTGCTGGACTCACTGCTCAACGACATGCCTGTCAATGTCGAGAACATGGACGTTGCTCGACAGAGCCTCCTTAACGAGGTGAGCAACTCTTATCCCACCTTCAGGGGATTGCCCCTCGTGGTGTCGGTTGCCGAGTGGCAGGGATATGCCGCCGATCCCAGCACCGCACTAGTGCAACAACTGTCATCGCTCTCCCGCGATGATATCGAGACCTTCTTCAACCGTTACATCAAGGGCCAACCTTCCCAACTGATGATTGTGGGGAACCTCAAGAAACTTGACCTCAAGGCACTGGCGCGCTATGGCACTGTGGTTAAAGTCAAGAAAGACCACATCTATCGCACCAAGCCCCCCAAGAAGTGACCCCGCGCCACTAATCATCGACAACAGGATGACTTCCCGCTCTGCTTGCAGGTGGATGTCATCCTGTTGTTGGCTGTGGGACTGGGTAGGCCAGTGATTTTTGGGAAATATTAAGAGAATTGATTTTGTACTGCCCTTGATTTGCGCTAACTTTGCAGTTTGAAATCAACTAAAATGACAATAAACGTGAAACTGAGATTTTTTAATCTGTTGGCACTTGCCATGCTTGCAGTGACAATGATGGCCCAAAACAATGTGGCCGAGGAGGTTGCGTGGGTTATCGGCGATGAACCCATCTTCAAGAGTGACATCGAGGAGCAATACCAGCAGGCGCTGTATGAGCGTGTCGCTATCGACGGCAACCCTTACTGTGTCATTCCCGAACAGATGGCTCTGGATAAACTTTTCCTGGACCAGGCCCGCATCGACACTGTCGAGGTGCAGCAATCGGCTATCAGTTCCGAGGTGGAGAGTCGCATCAACTTCTTTATCGCCAACCTGGGCTCTAAGGAGAAAGTGGAAGAGTACTTCCGCATGCCACTTCCCCGATTGAGGGAAAAGCTCAATGAAATCTACAGTGACCAGTATTGTGTACAGCAGGTGCAGAGTGAATTGACCAAGAATGTCAAGGCCACACCTGCCGACGTGCGCAAGTATTTTAATGGCCTGTCCAAGGACTCGTTGCCCTATATTCCCATGCAGGTCGAGGCACAAATCATCATCATCAACCCGGTGATTCCACAGCAGGAAATCGACGAGGTGAAGGCTCGATTGCGCGATTATGCCCAGCAGGTCAACAGTGGCGAGCGTGAGTTCTCGACACTTGCCATCCTGTATAGTGATGACCAGACCACGGCAGTCTATGGCGGCGAGACCGGCTTCCAGAGCCGTTCCACGCTGCTGCCCGAGTATGCCAATGCGGCATTCAATCTCAATGACCCCAAGCGTGTGTCCAACATTGTTGAGACCGACGATGGTTTCCACATCATCCAGCTCATCGAGAAGCGTGGCGACCGCATCAACACGCGCCACATCCTGTTGCGTCCCAAGGTGAGTGACAAGGATTTGACCGATGCCATCACGCGTTTAGACTCGGTGCGCAACGACATTATCGGTGGCAAGCACCAGTTCGAAGAAATGGCACTGTATATCTCACAGGACAAAGACTCGCGCAACAATAACGGTAACATGCTCAACGAGAAGAACCACTCGAGTCGCTTCGAGATGGCCGATCTGCCTGCCGAGGTGGGCAAGAAGGTGAGTACCATGCAGCCTGGCGACATCAGCGAGCCCTTTGTCATGATCAACCCCAAGACTCGCCGCGAGCAGGTCGCTATCGTGAAACTGGTCAAGCGCATCGACGGGCACAAGGCCGACCTCGCCGAGGATTACATGATCATCAAGGAGATGTGCGAGGCAGCTACCAAGGAAAAAATCATTCATGACTGGGTAATCCAGAAGCAGAAGAGCGTCTATGTCTACATCGAGGAGGGTTGGCGCAATTGTGACTTTAAGTACGACTGGCTCAAGAAAGACAATAACAAGTAAACACTGCGGAACCTGATGCGACACTCTCTTAACAGATGTCAATCAACGCATGCGAGCCGCATGCGGCACGTCATCGTGGCATGCTGCATGATGGCGTTGCTCATGTCGCCCATGGTGTGGGGACAGGGCCAGACTCGTGCCCACCGGGCTCGCACTGTACGCACGGTCAAGAAACGTGCGCCAGCCAATCCGCAGCCGGCACAAGCCGCGCGCAAGGGAGCCAAGGGGCCTACCGTGAGCCGCATCACGCCACAGATCCCCAAAGCCAACCGCAACCAGTCCAACAAGGTGTTTCTCGAGAATGCCGATATCTTGTCGGCCAACGAGGCCGTCAGCACCGATTATCAGGTGCTAAAAGGAAATGTGAGATTTAGGCGCGGTGACATGTACATGTTCTGCGACAGTGCCTACTTCTATGCCGAGACAAGTTCTCTTGATGCTTTTGGCAATGTGCGCATGAACCAGGGCGACACCCTGTGGGTCTACAGCGACGTGCTGCATTACTATGGCGACCAGGGGGTGGCCGAGTTGCGCAACAACGTGCGCCTTGAGAACCGCAGCACCACTTTGCTCACCGATGCGCTGGACTATGAAATCAACTCCAACGTGGGCTACTATTTCAATGGCGGCACCATCGTTGATAACCGCAACAACACCGAGTTGTCATCACAGTTTGGCCGCTATGAACTGGATACCAAGCAGGCTGAATTCTCACGTGACGTGCATCTGATTAATGACCGTTACGAGATGTTCACCGACATGCTCGACTACAACACACAGAACCACATCGCCCGCATCACTACCGAGACCCTCATCGTGAGTGACAGCAACACCATCAACACGAGCAATGGCTGGTACAACACCAGTGCCGATGATGCCACGCTCTACCAGCGGTCGCTCATCACAACCAAGGATGGCAAGACGCTGCTGGGCGACACGGTCTATTATAACCGCAACCGCAACTATGGCGAGGCCCGTGGCAACGTGGTGATCACCGACCCCACCAACAAGGTGATCCTGGATGGTGACTATGGCTATCACGACGAGAGCACCCATTATAGCTATGTCACTCGTCGGGCACGTGCGCGCGAGTTTTCCCAGCAGGACACCATCTACTTGCATGCCGATACCTTGTTGACGCTCATCAATCATGTCGTCAATGACTCGGTCAACGACTCGGTGCGCGTCTTGCGCGCATTCAACCAGGTGCGTTTCTACCGCAGCGACATGCAGGGCATCTGTGACTCACTCCAGCTCAGCGAGGCCGACACCATCATCAACATGTATAACCATGCTGTGGTGTGGAACCAGCAGCGTCAGATTTTTGGCGACGAGATCAATGTTCATCTCAACGACAGTACTGCCGATTGGGCTACATTGCCTATGGGTGGTTCAATGGCCGAACATCTGGGCGAAATCTACTATGACCAGTTGAGCGGCAAGAAGATGAAGGCCTACTTCGAAAACAAGGAACTGCGCCAGCTGGAGGTGGACGGCAATGTGCAGGTCATCATGTTCCCGCAGGAGAAGGACTCGACCTATAACAAGATGGTGCATGCCGAGTCCAGCTACATGCGCCTGAATCTCAAGCCCAAGCAAGAGGTGGACCGCATCATCATGTGGCCCGAAGTCTCGGGCAAGGTCATTCCTCTGTTTTTGGCCAAGAAATCCGATATGTATCTGCCTCAGTTCCAGTGGTATGATGCCTTGAGACCCAAGTCCCCCGAGGATATCTATGACGTGAACGATGAACTCAAGCAACTCATGCGCTCCATCGAGGGTGGAACACGGCGCCGCTCGGGAAGCGGGACAACCCTCAACCAGTCAACGGCCATGGACGAAACGACTACCAGCACAAACCTTCAAACCAATGTAATGCCATGAGTGATGTGATCAAACTGTTACCCGACTCGGTAGCTAACCAGATTGCTGCCGGGGAAGTCATCCAGCGACCTGCCAGTGTCATCAAGGAGCTGGTTGAGAATGCCGTTGACGCACAGGCTACCCACATTCAGATCATTCTCAAGGACGCGGGGCGCACTCTCATCCAGATTATCGATGATGGGGTGGGGATGAGCGATACCGATGCGCGGCTGGCCTTTGAGCGGCATAGCACGAGCAAGATACGCAGTGCCGATGATTTGTTTTCGCTCCACACCATGGGTTTCAGGGGCGAGGCACTGGCTTCTATCGCTGCCATTTCTCAGGTCGAGTTGCGCACCCGTCGCCACGATAGCCAGTTGGGCACACGCCTGATGATTAATGCCTCACAGTGCGAGAGCCAGGAGCCCGATGTGTGCCCCGTGGGTAGTAACTTCATGATCAAGAACCTTTTCTTCAATGTGCCGGCACGCCGCAAGTTCCTCAAGTCCAATCAAGTGGAGCTCAGCAATATTGTCAAGGAATTTGAGAAACTGGCACTCGTCAACCACGATGTGGAATTCACCCTCACCCACAACGGCAACTTGATGTACAAGTTGATGAAGGGGACATTCCGCCAGCGCATCGCCGCCCTCATGGGTAGTAATATGGACCAGCAGCTACTGCCGGTGAGCATCGATACCTCGCTGGTCAGGGTGCAAGGCTACATCGGACAGCCCGAGAATGCCCGCAAGCGCAATGCCTTGCAATTCATGTTTGTCAATGGGCGCTACATGCGTCATCCCTATTTTCACAAGGCCGTGATGTCGGCCTATGAGCAGCTCATCCCCGAGGGTGAGCAGCCCAATTATTTCTTGCTTTTTAACGTCGATGCGCAATCCATCGATGTGAATATACATCCCACCAAGACCGAGATTAAGTTTGAAGATGAAATGCCCATCTGGCAGATTCTTGCAGCGGGCGTTAAAGAGACATTAGGTCGCTTCAACGAGGTGCCTGCCATCGATTTCGACACACAGGATGCTCCGGTGATTCCGGCCTATAATGGCCACGTTGAGGTGCATCGTCCCGAAATCACGGTGGACACCTCCTATAACCCGTTCAAGAATCAGAATAGCACGGGTTCATCGCAGCCACACCGTCCTGCATCACAGGCGCGACAGTCGATGAGTAACTGGGATGAACTGTTTGCCAACTTTGAACGCAAGAAGCGCCAGGGATTGGAGCAGTCGGCATCGCCCCAGGATGGTTACGAGCCGGTTGCTGCTCAACAAGCTGGTGCCGACCAGGAGCCTACATTGCCTTTAGGGGAAATGCAGACGGCCTATCTGCAGCTCAAGGGGCGGTATATCCTATCGCCGGCCCGCTCGGGACTGATGATTGTGGACCAGCATCGCGCCCATGTGCGCATCCTGTTCGACCGCTACATTGGGCGCATCCATGCGGGAAACATGTCTTCCCAGACAATCCTCTTCCCCGAGGTGCTGCACCTGAGTGCTGCACAGTCGGTTGCGTTACAGTCCCTATTGCCCGAGATGGAAACCATGGGGTTTGCCTTGTCGCCATTGAGTGGCAACGACTGGGCGGTGAATGCCATTCCGGCTGGGCTCGACGGCATCGATGCTTCGGCGATGGTGCAGCAGATCATCGAGTCGGTCGATAGCGGTGGCATGCCGGTCAAGAAACGCATCCTTGAGCACCTGGCACTGACGGTGGCACAGTCGGCGGCATTGCCAGCAGGACGCTCTCTCATGCATGAGGAGATGGAAATTCTCATGGCCGACCTGTTGCGTCTGCCGGAACCTAACTATACCCCCGACGGGAAGACAATCATCACAGTCATTCCCATCGAACAAATCTCTAAAATGTTTTAGCCATCATGATTGATATCAACCAAATAATCAGCCAAACCGACCTCTACAACCTGCACACTCACACGCAGTATTGTGATGGGCATGCCTCGATGGAGGATTTTGTCACCGAGGCAATAGATCTGGGTTTCACTCACCTGGGTTTCACCCCACACTCACCCGTCTCGTGTGAGAGTCCCGTGAACATGGGCCGTGAATGTGTCCCGGAATACCTCGACGAGCTGCAGCGGCTGCGGCGCAAGTATGGCGACCGCATCAATCTGTATGCGTCGATGGAGATTGACTATGTGGGAGCGGGCGACGGGCCTGCCAGTGATTATTTCCAGCAATTGCCGCTCGACTACCGCATCGGATCGGTCCACTTCATCCCGGCCATCAATGATCCTACCCTTATGGTCGACATCGATGGCAAGTTTGCTGCATTCAAGGAAAGGATGGGACAGTATTTTGCTGGTGATATAGAGTATGTGGTGCGCACCTTCTTTGCACGGATGATGGCTATGGTTGATGAGGGTGGTTTTGACATTGTGGGGCACATGGACAAGATTGGCTTCAATGCCAGCCAGTTCATGGATGGTGTTGACGAGGAACCGTGGTATGACAAACTGGTGATAGACCTCTTTGAGAATATCATGGATCACCACCTCATCATCGAGGTCAACACCAAGGCCTGGCTGCAGCGCAATCGTTTTTATCCCAATCTCAAGTACTTCGGCATGCTCAAGCGATTCAATGCGCCTGTCGTGGTCAACAGCGATGCCCACTATCCCACGTTGCTCAACAATGGACGTCTGGAAGCGATCAAACTCCTCAACGTGCTGTAACTAAAAACCAATTTTCAAGAAATATTATCCGTCATGAAGATCAATTCAAGATTATTCAAGATAGCGATGCTGATCATCGCTCTGATGCCAGCAGTGACAGCAGCCCAGGATTTTACAGACAAGGACACGTTGCGCTATGTAGACGCGATGCATTACCGACTCATCAACTGGGCATTTGACCGCACGTTAAAGTCACGCATACCTCTGGATTTCTATGGCAAGGTGCGTCCCACGTTATGGGATCGGGCTGCCTGCACCAGTGGCAAGGCTATCCGCTTTGCCACCAACTCGACCGCTATCGCTGTGCGTTACAACCTTTTGACCAACATGCACATGATGCACATGGCCGACACGGGCATCAAGGGCACCGACCTCTACATCTGGGACAAGGACACACGCAGCTGGCAGTTTGTCAACTGCAACCGCCCGGTGCGCATCGACAACGACATCCGTCCCCGCCAGGATTCTATCCAGAGCAAGGTGTATGTGGATCGCCTGGATGGCAAGATGCACGAGTATATGATCTACCTGCCCCTCTATGACGGGGTGCGGTGGATTGAGATTGGCGTGGACAGCAGTGCGGTCATCATGCAGCCTATGCTCGACTCGCCACGACAGGGCAAGAAATTTGTGTTCTATGGCACCAGCATCCTGCAGGGTGGGTGTGCCTGCCGCCCGGGCATGGTGGCGACCAGCATCATCCAGCGTGACCTGGATGTGGAGTGTGTGAACTTGGGTTTCAGTGGTGAGGGCAAGATGGACTCCTGCATGGCACAGGCCATGGCCTCGATCCCTAATGTGGCGGCCTATATCCTCGATCCCATCCCCAATTGCACCAAGGACATGTGTGACACGGTGACCTATGGATTTGTCAACATCCTGCGCACGTTGCGCCCCGAGGTGCCCATCTTCATGGTCGAGGGGCAGATGTACAGCTATGCCAAGTACAGCGCTTTCTACAGCGAGTATCTGCCTGCCAAGAATAATGAGTTCCACAAGAATTACTTGAAACTCAAGGCCGACAATCCCAATAACCTTTATTATATCACCTGCAAGGATCTCTTTGGCCCCAATAACGAGGGCACAGTCGATGGCATTCACTTGACCGACATTGGCTTCTGGTGGTATGCCCAAAAGTTAGAGCCCTACCTGCGTGCTGTGCTCGATGGCACCCCCATCCCGCAAGAGCTCGGTGTGGACTCGCCACGATCCTTCTAATTATCCAGTGTCGCTAATTCAACCAATTGCCAATCACCAGATTAGGGCAATTGGTTGAATTGGCTGTTTTTTTTAAAAAAGAAATGATACGCAAGAGGAACCATTACATTCAAGACCTCATCCTTGAGGGCGAGCATGAGCATCAGGATTTCAAGTACCAGATAACCGATGCCCGCAAGATTGCCCGCTCGATAGCTGCCTTTGCCAACAACAGTGGCGGCCACCTGCTCATCGGCGTGAAAGACAATGGCAACATCGCCGGCGTGCGCAGCGACGAGGAGATATACATGATCGAGACCGCTGCACAGATGTATTGCCGTCCCGAGCAGCACGTGACATTCAAGGTCTATAACATCAATGGCAAGCAGGTTGTCAAGGCCGATATTGCCGAGGCCGAGGTCAAGCCTGTCAAGGCTCCTGATGACAATGGCACATGGCATGTCTATTACCGTGTGGCCGATGAGAATGTGCTCGCTTCACGCCTGCACGAGCTAATTCTGGCGCATACCAAAGATGATGGACCGCTCGGCGATGATACTCTCGTTTACACCGAGCGCGAGCAACTACTCATTGACTACCTGCGCAACCATGGCGGTATCACCCTGGAGGGATACATGCGGCTGGCTCACATCAGCCAGGAGACTGCAACCCAGATTGTGGTTGCCTTGCATGGCATGGGTGTCGTCTCGCTACGATATCATGATGGCTGCTGCCTCATCATCGCTAATTGAGGCCTTGAATGCAACACGATATTCAATGTTCCCACACAGTGGGATAAAAGAAAAACCGTCGGAATCTCACAACTCCGGCGGTTCTACTTAATTATTGCGATGTAAATGCTTGTGCCTGTGTTAGAAGGGCAGGTCGTCACCTACTCCTCCGCCCTGGTCAAACGTGTTGTCCATGGGCGCGGGGGCGGCCATGCCAGCCTCAGGGGCCGGTGCGGGAGCGGGTGCTCCGGCAGCGGGGGAATAGGGCGCAGGTGCTCCAGCCATGTTGGGATCTTCCTTCATGGCCTTGAAACCGCGGATGTCGGTGTACCAACGGCCATTGAACTCGCGGCTCTCGATGTCGTAGCTCAGGGTGATCACGTCACCTACCTCAAGAGGATACTGGTCGGCGCGGTCGCCAAAGAAGTCAAACTTCACCTTCTTGGGATAGCTATCGAGCGTCTCCATGACATATTCCTGCTTCTTCCACTGGTTGCCAGCCTTGGAAACGCCACCCACGGGCTCCATCTTCTGGATAATCTTTCCTTTAATGTCCATTGTCTTATTTTAGGGTTTTAAGTTCTCAGCTCTCAGTTGATGGCGGATGCCACTAAAAACTGAAAACTAAAAACTTATTTACTTGCTCTCCTCGGCAATGACCTTGAGGATGTTTTGAACCTGTTTCCATGCCTTGTCCACAGCGGGTATGTGGCAGCGCTCGGCGGGCGAGTGCACGTCACGCAGCGTGGGGCCAAAGCTGATCATCTCCATGTCGGGACGGGCTTTCAGGAACAGACCGCACTCCAGACCGGCGTGGATGGCGCGAACCTCGGGACGAACGCCGAAGAGCTTCTCCCACGAGTCCTTGGCTACTGACAGCAGGTGGCTGTCGGCGATGGGCTCCCAGCCCTGGTAACCACCCTCGCTGATGATCTCGTCGGCACCAGCCAGGCGGAAGATGGTCTCGCACCTGTGGGTCAGGTCATACTTGCCGCTCTCGATCGACGAGCGGTGGAACATCTCGACAACGATCTGGTTGCCCTCGCGCATCTTGACGCTGGCGAGGTTGGTCGAGGTCTCGACGAGGCCGGGAATCTCCATGCTCATGGCATCGATGCCGTGAGGAGCGGCATAGACGGCATTGACAACGCGGCGAGCGGTGTCGGTGTCGATGATGGTCTCGGGAGCGTCAACGCTCTTGCAGGTGATTTCCATCTTGGGCTCGGTGCGCTTGTACTCGTTCTTCACCTCGGCGATGAAGGTGTTGAGCACCACGCTCAGCTTCTCCTTGTCCTCGGGCTTGACACCGATAACGAGGGTAGCGGCATGGGCGATGGCGTTGTGCAGGTTGCCGGCATCGATCTTGGACAGGACATAGTCCATCTCGGCACCGATGTTCCACAGCAGGCGCGAGCTCAGCTTGGTCGTCGTGGCAAATCCCATGTGGATGTCGGCACCGCTGTGACCGCCGTGGAAGTGCTCAAACTTGATTTCAAAGTAGCAGCGGTCCTTGGGGGCAGCCTCGGGCTTGTAGTTGAACTTGAAGATGCTCACCAGACCACCGGCGCAACCCATAGTGATCACGCCATCCTCCTCCTCATCGAGGTTGAGCAGGTAGTCACCCACGAGCATGTCGGCCTCGATGTTGCTGGCACCGGTCAGGCCGGTTTCCTCGTCAACGGTGGCAAGAGCCTCGAGCGGACCGCACTGCAGCGTCGGCTCGATGATAGCGGCCAGAGCGATGGCCAGGCCCATCCCGTCGTCGGCACCCAGCGTGGTGTTGTTGGCGCGCACCCACTCGCCATCGATGATAGTCTCGATGGGGTCGGTGTCAAAGTTGTGGGTCGAGCCGGGACCTTTCTCGGCTACCATATCCATGTGGCCTTGCAGCACGATGCCCTTGCAGTTCTCATAGCCAGGAGCTGCGGGCCTGAAGATAGCCACGTTGCCGGTCTTGTCGACCTTGTACTCCAGGTTGTGCTTCTTGGCGAAGTCCACGAGCCATGCGCGGATCTTGTCTAACTTGCCTTCCTCGTTGCCACTGGGGCGGGGCACCTTGGTGATCTCATCAAAGATCGACCATACTGCCTGCGGATTCAAATCTTTTACTTGCATTGTAAAAAATAATGGTTAAATTGTTGGTTATTAAGTAGTTAATAGAATTCTCTTCAAAGCAAATTCAATTTCACCGCTAATTTACAACTTTTTCTTTAAACCTCATGCCATTGTTAATAAAAAAACCGAGTTTTCAACATCGGCATGATGCCTGGGACATTCAAAACAACTGAAATAACAACGAAGAACAATGCTCACAACATTACGCAAAAGCACATTATGCCGCCCGTTGGTGATATTTAACGCTAAATAAGTTTTATTGAATGTGATAAACGCACTATAGTACCGTTGTTATGGGCGGCCTACCAGGTAGCGCATCCACACGATGCCGTCCTGCTCGGTGACCGACTTGAAGGTCAATCGCACGGGGCCGCGGCTCTTGGGCCGGCCGTCAAAGGCGGCTGCCATGCCCTCACGACCGTCGATGCCGTAGCCGTACATCATGCTCACCTCGTCAATCAGCCCCAGGTCAAGCATTGAGCCGTTGATGTGTCCACCGCCAACAACCGCCAACCGCTCCACGCCAAACTCACTGCGTAGGATTTCCATCGCAGCCTTTAAGTCGATACTCTCTTGTCCTATTGTGAGATAGGATATCTGCTTGCCTTTCAGGTAGGCAAGGTATTCCTCGCTGGCTTTCTCCGAGAGGATCATCAGCAGCGGTTTGCCGAAGTGTTCGGTTGTATCGTCGCCCCATAGCAGGGTGCCGCTGGTATCCACGCCGATGGCGTAACCGTCGGCCTCGACAGCTTTATAGACTTGTTGTCCAGCTTCCTTGTAAGGCTGGGTCCCCTGGAAGAAACCAGGCAGGGCCGAGTGCTTGACCAGGGTAATCTTGCCCTCCATGACCGAGGGGCACTCCAGTTGGTCCAGCGCTTCATAGTAGTGGTTGGTGTCGTCGATTTGCTCCGTCATGTCGCAGTCAATCCTGCCGTCGAGCGATGCCATCATGTGGCAGATGATGTAAGGTCTTGTCTCCATTTTGATCGTAATATTTTTGATGATTGATTTCGTTATGCAAAGTAACAAACAAAACTTCATCCGTCACCTATCCAAAAAGCGGTTTCTTTTACCCAAATTGCCGATAAATCTCCAAGTCAATCACATTGAACTTTCTCAAAAGCACGGGTGTTATCAGTTGGAACGTGTTCTTTTTGATTGCCAAGCAAAGCGACGCCATCAACAAGACCTGTCCTAATGATGCACCATCCTCGCACCCATCACCTTTCTAAAAAATTACATCAAAAGAACCGTCCCTATTTTACCCACTCAATCAGTTTTAGTGTCGGCTCGATGGATTGGAGGTCGGTGAGGATGTTTGCTTTTTTTCCCTCGACGGCGTTGATAAAGGTGGTGATTTCTTGGAAGAAGCCTTGAGTGAAAAGGGTGTTGCCTGCAAGGGTGGGGGAAAAACCGTCGTGACGGTACAGGTACTCGACCGACTGACGGCGAGGACGGTTTTTTTCCACTGGGATGCCTACAATGACGGGTTGCTTGGGGACAAAACTCAACTCCTCGCATTGTTTCAGCCGATAGGTGCCCGAGCGGGTGTGGACGGTGAGTGATTGCTGTGCGGCTTGCCAGGAGTGGCAGGTCGATAGTTCAATGGTGCCGACAATGTGCTGGTGGCGCAGCATCAGGATATAGGAATGCTCATCAATCTCAAGATAGGAGACAATCTCAGTCTTGCCAAACAGCCATGTTGCCAAGTCTATCGGGTGGATGTACAGGTCGAGTAGGGCGTCGCCCTCGGGATATGCGCCCGTGAGATAATGCAGATCGTAGTTGAGCAGGTGCCGCTCGCGCTTCAATCGACGCCTGAGCATTTGGATGGCTGGAGCATAGCGTTGCTGCAACCCCACCATAGCTACTCGTGACCCGCTGGCCTGCTGCAAAGCGATGAGCTCTCTCAATTGGGCGACCGATTGGCAAGGCGGTTTCTCGATAAACAGCGACTTGCCACTTTGCAGTACGTGCGAGGCAAGGGAGAAATGGGCTTTGGGCGATGCTGCTATCAGCACGCCTTTCACCTCTTGATCGTTGAGGATGTCATCAAGCCTGGTTGTCGCTTTTATACCCTTGAATTTGCCCTCGATGAGTCGTGCCTTGTGCTCGCCGGTGACGCAGATGTATTTCAGCGGCACTTGCAGGTAATGTAGCACGGGGTAGAGGTTGGTCAGGCTGTGCTGGCCCATGCCGACGAAGGCATATTGGCAACTGTAGGTCTCGTTGAGGTAGCGCTCGGTGCGCATCCGCTTGTAGCGGTTGATGAGTTGTTGTATCATGATTGCAGGAGTTTACGGTAAGTGATGCTTGGGTTGTTGGTCCATTGATATGGTCCATAGAACCGCTCAATGAGCCATTTAGGCAGCAGTCGCTCAATATTGCGCATCAGGATGATGTCATACTTGCGATGGAAGTTGATCCAACAGTCGTTGCACTGTCTGGAATACCGGCATTGGGTCTCACAAGCCAGCGAGCCATTGAAAATATCATCAAGCGACTGCTCACGGATGTTGCCCAGCTTGACATCAAGATTCTGGCACAGCGGCACGTCACCGTTGCTGTGGATGACCAGGCTGCTCATGATGCTCTGGCAACGCAGCCGCAGGTTGCCGCGCCGCCACTGGTCATAGAGGGCGACAAAATCATAGTTCTCTTGGGTCTTGTGGATGTTGCCCGGTATCTTGTAGTCTTTCATCGTGAGCAAGTCGCTTGTGGTGTCAAAGAATGCCATGGTGCCATAGATGCCGATGCGCACATCGATACCGTAATGCAAAGCCACATTGATGACGTGCTCCATGTCCTTGAACGAGTTCCACGGCGACAGGCAGAACATGAGCGACAGTGGCACCTCGCCCCTTAATGCTTCCACGACTTTAATCACCTTGTCATATCCGTCACACCCCCGCATCGTCTTGTAAGTTTCCTTGTCTCCGTCGAGTGAGATATACAGGTGGCGTGGATGGAATCGCTTCACGGCATCGATGACCCGTTGAGGAGCGAGGCCATTGGTCAGCAGCGTGTAGTTGGGGTGGTGCTCATGGAACCATGCCATGATTTCGTCGGCTTGAGGATGCAGGATGAATTCGCCACCTTCGAGCCCGATGGTCGTTCGATGTGTGATGCAACGGCTGCGCATGACTCGCTTGATGTCATCAAGAGACAAGTGTTCACGTTTTTTCTGCCAGATATTGCAGTGTTTGCACCTTGATTGGCAAGCTGTGGTGGCATAGAGCATCAGCTGGCTCAACCGCTTGTGCCGTGGTCGAGACATATTGTTGAGATACAACAGCCCGTTGTAGAGATAGTCGGTCAGTTTGTACATAAAAAATCCATGATGGTTTGGTCTTCTACAAGTGTAGATACCGCCAGACCATCATGGACTGCACGACGCCCTCGAAATGTTGGTGTCGGTCTCGACGTGAAATGCGGAGATCAACGAAGTCAGGAAAAGACACCGTTTGGAGCATGAAAAAGCCCACCGAGGTCATCGGTGAGCCAATAGGTCTATGCTCTCATAGTGTTTACTTCTCTAATTCTTGGGCAATCCATATTGTCCATTCATCTACATTGTCCGTCAATTTGGTGGGCAGGGGCAAGGTGATGCACACATCTGGAGCAATACCTGTATCATCTATGCCCGTTCCTTTAGCCACTCGCAGTGAACGCGTGGTGGGAATGGCAAGCATAGCTTTGCAGTTTGGTAGTTCAGCTGCTGGTCTGACATTTGAGAAATCAATACATCCCCGAGTGTTGTCTTGACCATAGAATGATGTGTGTTGAGATGTCGCTTTTAACTCGATAAGCATTTGCTCGGCAGAGCTCCCAACAAGTCCATCAAAGATGATTGCCGCCTTAATGGGCTTGGAACTAATAGAGTCATATTCAATAGATATCGTCTCTTCATCAAAAATCACAAACGCATTATCCTCGCTTTCTTTCAAACTCGTTATTCTCGACGCCATCCAATCGGGATTACCCATGTCTTCTGCCAATTGGATGAATGCCTCGCGATTGGCTATGGTATTGTAAAATTCGACCCCATCTGTCGTTCCTAGATGATCATACAGCAACTTGAGATAGGGCTTATAATAACCATCCTGTCCTCCTGAGTTGCCCCTAATGTCAATGATCAGATTGTCGCAACCTGATTGCTGATAGGATTCTATGCTTTCTATTATCCACTTGTAATCAGGATCTTGGCCAGAAAAAGATGGAACCCGTATTAAAAAAGTTCGGTTAGTAACTTTACATGCAGCCTTTGTCGGTTCATATTCTATTGAGTCCCAATAATGAGGTATCTGTCTGCCTTCAGGCATATACTCTTGAGTGCAATTGTATCCGTTGTCATTAAGAAACAGATGATAGTCAGCAAAAAAAGCAGTATATTCTCCAGCGGCATCTCTTCCTTTTTTGACTCCGGTTTCAACTTGGTTTCGGAGCTTTTTCTTGAAATCAACATACGTTGATAGATTTTCAGCATTTACCTTTGTTGAGAAACCACTATAATTCTCTTCGACTTGTTTAACTACTAAGTCAAAGTCCTCTAAATGTTGCTCAACAGTCATTTTTTGCGCATTCAGCGCAATTGCCGCTAAAAGCGAGAAGAATAAAACGATGTGCCTCATTGCTTTTTAATTTAGAATTCCATTTTAATATAAGACGTATAAGTTGAGCAAAATGTAACAAGAACAGGCTATTTTTTGTTGTGTTGCAGATAAAAAATTTCTTTTTGCTGCTCAATCTCGCGCCTGAGTACTTCTTCGGTGGGCAACATGGGCAAATATTTTGCAGCAAATAGCTGCTCATTCCCTTTGAGAATTGAGTATCGGGCTATATCTTTGCTTGTTTCAGAGCAGAGCACGATGCCGATGGTGGGATTGTCGCCCTCTGTGCACTTGAGCTCATCATACATGCGTACATACATATCCATCTGTCCAACATCCTGATGAGTGATTACGCCCACTTTTAGGTCAATAAGAACGTAACACTTTAGAACAACATTGTAGAAAACGAGGTCTATATAATAGTCCTGTGTATCGGTGCGAATCAGTTGCTGACGTCCCATGTAAGCAAAACCGCGTCCCATCTCCATGATGAATTTTTGGAGATGGTTAATAATCGCTTGTTCAAGATTACTTTCACTATAATCAGTGTTTCCAATCCAAGAAACTCGGCAACGACTGGATTCTTGACAATTTCATCTTTGCCTTGTTGCAATGGCTTGGTCAGTTCCTGCATTTCGGCAATCACCTTTTCTTTTTGGGGAGATTGCAATATACGATAGTAGTATTGTGAACCGATGTTGCGGCTAAGGGTGCGCACGCTCCACATCTCCTCGGAGGCTTCACGTAAATACCAATATCGTGCATTCTCATCCGGGACACGAAGTAACATGCGATAATGAGTCCATGAAAGATTTTGAACTCGCGAGTTCAAAATCTCCAGATCATTGAAATACAAGAAGAATTGGCGCATACTATACAGGTTTCGCTCGCTATATGAAGAGCCATACAGGGGTACTAACACTTGCGCCAGATCTTTAAGAACTTGTTTGCCATATTCTGCCCGGCTTGCGCCATGTTGTTCTTCTTCCACAATGCGTTTGCCGACGTTCCAGTAGGTCATAATGGAAACAGTGTTAACACTACGATATGCTTCACGTAAACCACGCTCGACAATGAGTTTAACGTCGTCAACCAACCCGGTAGGTATCATCGGATTCTCCTGCGTATTAATGAGTTCTTGGTCTTCTTCCATGACGCAAAGGTACATCATATTTTCAATTAGAGGCTCGTTGTGATGAAGAATTTACTTGTCGAGCGAAATCATTCATGGCGCCTACTAAAGTCTCTACTACGTTCTCTTCATATAACTCTTTGGGTCGCATGACAGAGGCGTAATATGTCCGGGAGAACCAGCGGCGACGTTGGCGTTTCTTGCTTCTGCCAAGGTCGTCGGAATTGTCATGTGGTGCTTTGTGCCGTGGTCGGGACATATTGTTGATATACAACAGCCCATTATAGAGATAGTCGGTCAGTTTGTACATAAAAAATCCATGATGGTTTGGTCTTCTACAAGTGTAGATGCACCTAATCCATCAAGGACTGCACAGCGATGCTGTGGATTTTTACCACGTGAAGCGCAGGCCTGCGGGAATTGTGACGGTGAATGGATGTTGCGTGCGGTAGGTCTCAAAGCCGCTGCCGTCGGGGATGTAGTATTGCACGCCTGGCTCTGCAAAGATGCTGATGCTTGGTGTGATGTTGTACTGCACGCCAATGCCAACCCCCGTTGACCACTGTAACGGCACATCCAAGTGATGACTGTTACGCAGTTCGCTCTTGTTGTTCAAGATATAATCTGTCGTGACTGTTGACTTGACTGGAATCTCCAGTGTCACGCCAGCCGATGTGTAGATGCCCACGTGCTTGCCGCTCCAGATCCTATAAGACACCTTCAAAGGTACGCCCAGGTAATTGATGCGTTGCTTCTCATCGATGCGGTTGATGCCTTCTCCAGTCTGGAACAACGAGTTGAGTCTTGTGTATTGGAGTCCGCTCTCCAGCCCGATGCGCTTGTTGGCTTGATACCGCAGTGACAACGCATAGGTCAATGGTAGACTGTGGTGTGTCTTGCGAACGATTTGGCCGTCATTAAATGGTTCATTACTCATGGCTATCTGTTTCATGACGTGAACCATCTCGGTCTTTTCGCTTAAGATATCGCCAAATTCTTCGAGATAAGCAACATAATCCCTCCAGTTATCAATAATCAGTGTCGGATCAGACTCTCCAGGAACTGTTGGCGCAAGAAAATCGGTTACCACAAAGTTGTGAGGTGACATCCGATCGGCCTCTGGAGAGGGTTGTCCAGTATAAGCCAAATCGGCTGACCAGCGCTTGAAGCCGTCTTTCTTTGCTTGGATAGTGGCGTGATGACCAATGTCTGCAAAGTGGATGTCGCCATTCAGTTTGAGGTGAGGCAACTCATGACTGGGAAGGTCTGTAGTCGTGTCGGTGCGCTCTGTAGAAGATTTTTCTACACTGGTTGTATCTGCCATACTGGTACTTGGGCGCTCATATCTCGCTGGGACGGTGATAGCCATGTTGCGGCTTCCCGTGCGCTGCTGCCTGTCGGGACCAGTCACCTGAGGATTGTCTTCGCTAACTGTAGGTTTATCGGCCTCGGCGGTCTGGGGCTGTTGCTCGTCGATGGTCTTGGGCTGGCGCAGGAACAGCAAGGCCAGTGGTGTGAGCAGTGCAAGCAGCACGATGGCCCAATACTTGGCCAGTGAGTGCTGCAACATCTTCTTGGCCCGCGCCAGTTGGGATGATGAGGAGTGGGCGGCAATATCCAGGATTTTGCCGATTTCCTTGTGGGACATGTCCTGCATGACGGCCATCTTGAACACTTTGCCATAGCCGTTGGGCAATGCGTTCACTGCAGCCATGATTTCGGCCATCGCCGGCATGTCTGCTGGCTCATCGGCAATCCAGTCTTCGTCGGGGATGTCATCAACAGGAACGGTGGCCAGCACATGATGGCGTTGCTTGTAGCGCAATGCCACATTGGCCGCAATGCTTGACAACCAAGCGTCAAAACGGTTGGGGTCGCGCAGGTGATCCAACTTGGAGAATGCGAGCACAAAGGCATCGTGGGCCAGTTCCTCGGCCACGGCGCGGTTTCCCACGACGTTATAGCATATCCCCAGCACCTTGTGGGAATATGCGTTATAGAGCCTGGCAATGGCCCGTTGCTCACCAGCCAGAGCTGCCCCGATGACACGCTCCATGTCCATCCAATAAAGTTGTCCTTTACTGGTATGATGCCATATTGGATGGAAAGACTGCATGACAGCAATATTTTTTTTGATTGAAGGATTTTGAATGCAGCTTGATTTCAATGGCAAATGTACAAAATGAATTGGAATGGTTGACAGGTTTTGATAATAGAAGAGTGGAAAGGAAGTGTTAGTTTACCTTTAACGCTTTGAATTTTTGTTAAAACCTGGGGCTGGAGCATTATTTTGAATAAAAAATGGCAAAATATCGTGCTGTTAATCACAAAGTATCACTAAATTTGCAGGTCTTTTTGCACATAATGATGGCAACCGTGTTATTGACATTGGCTATTGTGGGACTGGCAGTGTTGCTGCTGGGGGTGAAGATTTTCTTTGTCAAGGGAGGACGTTTCCCCAACACCCACATCCATGACAATGCCGAGATGCGCAAGCGCGGCATCACTTGTGCACGCGACAAGGAATTTTACAACTAATAACGATACAATAGAAAAAGTCAAAGAAAGAACCGAAATGAACTTCATTAAACATTACACCAAGCTTGCTCTGTTGGCAGTTGTGCTCATGTCCACTGCTTCGTCGTGCAATAACAAGCCTGCCGAGGCCCCCAAGGCCGCTAATGGAGCCGCCATGGAGAATCTCAAGATCCGTTACATTGACGAGGATTCCATCATGGCCAACTACAACCTGGCCAAGGACATCAATGAGGCTATGTTGCGGCGTCAGAACCAGTATGATGCAGCACAGAAGCAGCGTGCCAACGAGATCAACAAGTTTGGCAATGCCATGCAGCAGAAGTACCAGAATAATCAATACCTGACCGAGGAGGCCTTCAATGCCGATCAAGCCAAGTTGCAGAAGATGCAGGCCGATGCCGAGAACTACCTTGCAAGCTTGCAGCAGAGCATCAGCAACGAGCTCAACCAGAGCCAGATCCAGTTGCTCGATTCCATCGACAACTTCATGAAGGATTATGCCAAGAAAAAGGGATTTGACATGGTGCTGCGCAAGAGTGCCACACTCTTCATCGACGAGAAGTTTGATGTGACCAATGAGGTTATCGAGGGCTTGAATAAGCGTTATAATAAGGTGGGCGGCAAGGCTGCGCCCGCTCCTGCCAAGGCCAAGTCCAGCGAACCCGCTCCTGCAGCAACCGCTAAGGATGCTTTGCCCTCCTTGAGCACCGAGAAGCCTGCTACTCCTGGCAAGGTCGACCTGAAGAAATAATAAGTAGATTACTATCTTTTCATAATTTTAAGGTTTATTAGGTTGACTATCCGTTTCTGGGACACACATGCTGTGTGGACGAGGGAACGGATAGTTTTTTTGAAATTCACCAATCAGCACTAAATTGTTTAACAAAATGATCACGATGATGAAGAAATTATCTTTTATTTTTGCCCTTGCCCTCATGATGGGCGCGTGCCAGAACAATAGCCAGACCACTGCCGGCGACAATGCTCAAGCAACCCAGACCGATTCCACGGCCAGGACAACCCTCGTGGCCTATTTCTCGGCCAGTGAGGCTCACATCACTGCGCAGGTAGCCAAGACACTTGCCCAGGCTGCCGATGCCGACCTGTTTGAAATCGTGCCTGAGCAGATCTACACCGCTGCCGACCTTGACTGGCAGGACAAGCAGAGCCGCTCGACCATCGAGATGCAGGACTCGACCGCACGCCCCGCTGTGGCTACCAAGGTCGAGAACATGGACCAGTACACCACCATCTATGTGGGATTCCCTATCTGGTGGTACACCGCACCTCGCATCATCAACACCTTCCTGGAGCAGTATGACCTCACCGGCAAGACGATTATCCCCTTTGCCACAAGCGGTGGTAGCGACATGGGTAAGAGCGGCGAGGACCTGAAGAAGGCCAGCGCACCCGGTGCCAACTGGATCCTGCCTGGCAAGGTGCTCAACGGCAATCCTCCCGTCGATAGCCTCAAGACCTGGATCGCCACCCTCAAGTAACGACTGCATCCCTCAGATCTCATTCTGATTTTCCAAAAAACAACTCGGGCAACGATAACAACTTGAGAAATAGTTGTTAAAGTTGTCCGAGTTGTCTTTGCCTCAGGCTCGACAGGTCTTACCCGAAGTTGTCGTAGTGGATTGACGACGGATCCACACCCAGCGAGTCGAGCACGTCGTTGACGGTCTTACTCATCATGGCAGGGCCGCACATGTAGTACTCGCAATCCTCGGGGGCCTCATGACTGCCCAGGTAGGTGTCGCGCATCACGGGAGCCACAAAGCCGGCTGTGTATTTCACGCCAGCCTCGTCGGCAACGGGATCGGGACGGTCCAGCGCCAGGTGGAAGTGGAAGTTGGGGAAGTCCTTCTCCAATTGCAAGAAGTCCTCGAGATAGAACACCTCGCTCAACGAGCGTGCTCCGTAGAAGAAGTGCATCTCCCGGTCGCGTGTGTTGAGCGTGCGGGTCATGTGCAGGATCTGTGCACGCAGCGGAGCCATGCCGGCGCCACCGCCCACCCAGATCATCTCCTTCTTGCTGTCAAAGATGGGGTGGAAGTCGCCATAGGGGCCGCTCATGATCACCTTGTCGCCGGGCTTGAGTGTGAAGATGTAGCTCGAGGCAATGCCTGGCATCACATCCATGAAGCCCGTGGCGGGTTTCGGCTTGAAGGGTGGGGTGGCAATGCGCACGGTGAGCATGAACCGGTCGCCCTCGGCGGGATAGTTGGCCATCGAGTAGGCTCGCACGGTAGCCTCATCGTTGCGGCACTTGAGTGAGAACATGCCAAATTTTTCCCATGTGGGCAGGTACTCGCCCAGCGACTCCTTGTCGATGTCCTTGTCGTAGTCCATCTCATACTCGGGAATCCTGATCTGGGCATAGCTGCCTGGAATGAAGTCCATGTGCTCGCCCGGTGGCAGGGCCACGATAAACTCCTTGATGAACGATGACACGAGCTTGTTGCTCACCACCGTGCACTCATATTCCTTGACCGACAAGACGCTGTCGGGCACCTGGATCGACAAGTTGTCCTTGACCTTGACCTGACAGCCCAGGCGCCAGTGGTCCTGCTGCTCCTTGCGTGAGAAGTGGCCCACCTCGGTGGGCAGGATCTGGCCGCCGCCCTCGGTCACTTGCACCTTGCACTGGCCGCAGCTGCCCTTGCCGCCGCAGGCACTCGACAGCATCACGCCATTCTCGTGCAGGGTGTTCAGCAGGGTGTTGCCGCTGGCTACCTCCAGTTCCTTGGTGCCGTTGTTGATGTTGATTTTCACTTTGCCCGACGGCACCAGGTAGTGCTTGGCCACGAGCAGCAGGATGACGAGCAACAGGGTGAGCACCAGGAACACCAGCGCGCTCGCTAATACCGTAGTTGATGATTGTGATAACAGTAATATCATGGTTACAGGTCCTCCTTATCCTAATTTAATGCCCAGGAAACTCATGAATGCGATGCCCATGAGACCAGTAATGATGAATGCGATGCCCACGCCGCGCAACGGCTTGGGAATGTCACTATAGGCCAGCTTCTCGCGGATGGCTGCAATGCCCACGATGGCTATCAGCCAGCCCAGGCCCGAGCCCGCGCCATAGACGGTGGCCGACCACACCGACGGGAGGTCGCGCTGTTGCATGAACAGGGCGGCACCCAGGATGGCGCAGTTCACAGCGATCAGTGGCAGGAATATGCCTAACGAGGCATAGAGCGACGGCGAGAATCTCTCGACAGCCATCTCGACCAACTGGGTCGCTGATGCAATCACAGCGATGAACAGGATAAGGCCCAGAAAACTCAAGTCAACGCTTGCCAGGGCGGGACTGAGCCAGTTGAGCGCTCCCTCTTGCAGGATGTACTTGTTGAGCACATAGTTGATGGGCACAGTGACTACCAGCATGAAGGTAACGGCGAGGCCCAGGCCAAAGGCCGTCTTCACGTTCTTGGACACTGCCAGGAACGAGCACATGCCCAGAAAGTAGGCAAATATCATGTTGTCGATAAAGATCGACTTGATAAACAGATTAAGTTCTTCCATTGTGTTCTCGTGATTTAATGGTTAAACATGCTCGTTACTGTTCTTGCAGGTCCTTGTTGCGAGCGCGATGTATCCAGATGATGCAGCCCAGCGTGATCAAGGCCATGGGGGGCAAGATCATCAAGCCGTTGTCCATGTAGCCGTGGTCATAGCACCACTGCGGGATCACCTGGAAGCCAAACAGCGTGCCCGACCCCAGCAGCTCACGGCAGAAAGCCACAATCACCAGGATGATGGTGTAGCCCAAGCCGTTGCCGATGCCGTCGAGGAACGACGGCCAGGGACTGTTGTGCATCGCAAATGCTTCGAGACGGCCCATCAAGATGCAGTTGGTGATGATCAGTCCGATGAACACCGACAGCTTCTTGCTCACGTCGTAGTTGTAGGCAATCAAGATCTGTTGCACGATAATAACAAGCGCGGCAACCACCACCAGCTGCACGATAATGCGGATGTTGGTGGGGATGGTCTTGCGCAAGAAGGAGATAATCACGTTGCTGAACGCCAGCACGCAAATCACCGAGATGCCCATCACGATAGCGGGCTCCAGACTGGCGGTGACGGCAAGCGAGGAGCAGATACCCAGGATCTGTACCAGAACCGGGTTGTCCTTGGACAGTGGGTTGAACAATGCTTCTTTATTTTTCTTTGATAACATGGTCGTGAAGGGGTTTATTCGGGTTGATTGACGTTAGTAACTTCGGTCGCAGGGTCGATCTTGACCTGCAGGTCGGCCTGGCGTTGCTGCAACTTCTTGAGGAATGCCTCATAGGGGGCCAGGCAGTCGGCCATCATGTCGCTCACACCGCGGCTCGTGATGGTCGCGCCGGTGAGGGCATCGACCTGCTCTGCTCCGTTGGTGGCCTTCTGGCCCTTCTTGAGCACGGCCACGCCCTTGAACTCGCCGTCCAGGAACAGGTGCTTATTCACAAACTTGTCCTGGAAGTCTTGCTCGGTGATGCGGGCTCCCAAGCCCGGCGTCTCTCCCTCGTGCGAGAAGTTGGCACCAAAGATGGTGTTCCCGTCCTCATTCACGGCCACATATCCCCAGATGGGGCCCCACAGGCCTGCGCCATACACTGGCAGGACATACTTCACGCTGCCGTCATCGAGCTTGCACTTCATCACTGGCAACTTGCGCTCGTCGTCGGCCAACTTCACGTTTTTCTTCATCTCCACGTCAAATGCCACGTTGCTGGCACTGTCCACGATGTTACCGTCGCGGTCGACCAGCAGGTCCTGAACGATGTAGCGCTCATAGGTATCCTTCACCTGGCCGTCGCTTGGGGTGGGAATGTGCAGCGAACTCAAGATCTGCTTGCGGGTGTCGTTGGCGATGTTCTCGTTCTGCTTGGGCTTGAGCGCCATGTAGATGAACGCCAGCACTGTGCCCACGAGCAAGACCATCACAGCGGCATACAGGATCTGATAACTATTGCTGTTCTTGTTCATAGCTTATCCCTCCTTTATTCTTTAGTAGCGACGCGACGGGCACGACGCTTGATGTTAAACGATACCACGCAGTGGTCGATGAGCGGAGCAAACGCGTTCATCAGCAGGATGGCAAGCATCATGCCCTCGGGGTAACCACTGTTGTAAACTCTAATCAGGATGGCAAACACGCCAATCAGTAGGCCATAGATGTACTGTCCCACCGTGGTGCGTGCACCAGTGACGGGGTCGGTGGCCATGAACACGGCTCCAAAGGCAAAACCGCCCAGGCACAGTTGCGTCAGCGGGTCGAGCATCGAGGCGGGGTAGGTGGCACTGGGCAACGCATGCACCAGCGCGGCCATGCCCAGACCGCCGACAAATACCGAGCACATGATCCTCCACGAGGCAATGCCCGTGAGCAGCAGGATGGCTGCGCCAATCAGGATCGCGATCATCGAGGTCTCGCCCGGCGAGCCGGGAATGAAGCCGATGAAGGCATCCATGCAGCTCATGGGCTCGCCCACAATGTTGGTCATCGCGGGTTGGCCCACACTGGTGGCGACCTGGCCCAGCGGCGTGGCTCCGGTAAAGGCGTCTACCGTCGTGCCGCCGCCCATGCCCAGCGCGCTGTCCAGTTTGACAAAGGCTTCGTCACCGCTCATGCGAGACGGATAGGCAAAGAACAGGAACGCGCGGGTGATCAAGGCGACATTGAAGATGTTCATGCCAGTGCCGCCAAATACCTCCTTGGCAAAGATTACCGCAAACGCCGTGGCGACAGCTGTCATCCACAACGGGGTGTTGATGGGGACAATCAGGGGAATGAGAATACCCGTCACCAGGAAGCCCTCTTGGATCTCCTTGTGATGAATCTGGGCACTGATAAACTCGATGCCCAAGCCCACGGCATAGCTCACCACAATGACGGGCAACATGGCAAGCAGACCATAGATGAACATCGTGAACCAGCTCTCATGAGATTGACCGATGGCCAGATAGTGCTGATAACCGATGTTGTACATGCCGAACAGCAATGCCGGTATCAGGGCGACCACAACAGTGATCATCGTGCGTTTCAAGTCATTGCCATCGTGGATGTGGACACCCATGCGCGACGTGGCGTTGGGTGTGAACAGGAAAGTCTCCATGCCGTCATACACCGACTCCAGCTTCGAGAGCTTGCCGCCAGGACGGAACGTGGGCTCAATCTTGTTCATGAAATTCCTTAATGCTTTCATTTCATTGATATGGTTGAATAGCGAAATTAGTTGACTTTATAATACAAATGTGGAAGCGTCACGACATCTCGGCACGCAGCTTGTCCAGTCCCTCGCGCACGATGCGCTGCAACTCCAGCTTGCTCGTGTCGGCAAACTCGGCCAGGGCAAAGTCCTCGGGAGCGATCTCATAGATGCCCAGTTGCTCCATCTTGTCGATGTCGCCGCTGATGATGGCCTTGATCAGGAACTCGCCATAGATGTCCATGGGCAGCATCGCGTCATACTCGCCGGTGCGCACAATGGCACGCTCGCCGCCCTTGATGCGGCTGTCCATGCTCACGGGCTTGTGCAAGCCGCGCAACCATGTGGTGAATGTGTGGTAGAGCGAGAACCGGTTGGGGTTCAACGAGGCCCAGCCCATGAATTCGTCGGGGTGGCTGTTCTCGGGAATGATGGTGATGTGGCGATAAGGGGCACGCACCCATTGGTTGGGCTCTACCTTCACTCCAGTGAGCACATTGCCGCTGATGATGCGGCTCTGGCTCACGGTGAACGCCTCGTTCTTGAGCACAGTGGACAGGTCGGCACCCATCACGGTCTTGACATAGCGGGGCTCCTGCACCATCTCGCCGGTGACGGCTACCACGGTGTCGTGGCTCACCTTGCCGGTGGCAAACAGCTCGCCGATGCGTGCTACTGTCACAATGTCTAGCGTCCACACCACTTCTCCCTTGTTGACGGGTGCTACATTGGCGGCCTGGATGCCTGCGTTGCCAGCGGGGTGGGGACCCACAAACGTGGTCACCTCGGCACCAGGGGCATCAATGCTTTGACCCTCGCGCACGCCAATGTGCACCTTGCCGTCGGTAAGGCCGCTCAGCACTTCAATGCCACGGGCAATGTGCTGGCGCTTCTCTCCAAGCACCACATCCAGGTCGGGAGCTAATGGAGCCGAGTCAAATGCCGTGACAAAGATGTCGCGAGGACGCACGCCACGAGACGGCACCACGTCATAGGGGCGCTGACGAAGCATTACCCACAGGCCCGACTCGAGCAGGACGTCCAGTGCTGGACGGCTCAAGTCGTGCGACACCGTCTCGCCACCGCCATCGGGACTGATGACGATCGCGTCGATGTGACGGCGCTCACCGCGGCGCACCTCCTTCAACGTGCCGCTGACCGGGGCAACAACCTTGATGGCTTCATCATTCTTGTCATGATAGAGGGGCTCGCCAGCGGCGACGTGGTCACCCTCTTTCTTTTCCATGCGGGGGATAACCCCATGGAAATCATCGGGAACGACGGCAACACTCTGGGCGGGTGAGGTGAAAGCCACGTCGCGGCCTTCAATTGCACCCATGAGGTGGATGTCGAACCCTTTCTTGAGTCTAACAGTTGCCATGATATGATTGGTTTTGATAATATTATTAATAATGTGTCGCAAAGGTACAAAAAACTATTCTATTACCCGCAGTGACTTGAGGCAAAATATCAACTTTTGTCTCCCGAGCGGTGAAAACCTGCTCCCGAGATGCCTGTGATGCACGATACACAATGACAGTGTTAATAAAAAAATCAAGAAAAAAATCGATTGAATTGCTGTCCTTTCAAATAATTGTGATAAATTTGCGTTAAATTTTTAGACAAAATGGCATCAAACAAGTGCGCAGTGCGTCGCCATAGTGTGGAAAACCAGTTGTGAATCAGTAGCTTGCGATAGACGTTCGTGAGCAATCTGATGCGCAAAACCATGTTTAGAAAACAAAACTTTAACAACTAAATTTATAATTTTATTAATTCATCTATTAAACTAAATTTTAATTATGGCTGAACAAACAAACATTCAGAAGCCACAGACCGCTGCCAAGAAAGAAGTGGCCAGCAACGTTAGTGGTATCAAGAGCGCATCGCTCGTCATTCTCGTTTGCTTTATCTTAGCAGTACTGTTCTACATGTTCGTGCTGGGTAACCCCGCTAACTTCAAGGACGCTGTGAACAAGGAAGGTCCCATCAACCTGCTCGGTACCGTGTACAAGGGCGGTGTTGTTGTGCCTGTGCTGATTACCTGCTTCTTGACCGTGATCGTGCTGTGCGTTGAGCGCTGGATCGCTCTGGCCAAGGCTAAGGGTAAAGGCAACACCACCAAGTTTGTCGAGGACGTGAAGGCTGCCCTCCGTGCCCATGACCTGGGCAAGGCCGAGGACCTCTGCCGCAAGCAGAAAGGTACTGTTGGCGCTGTTGTTTATGCAACCCTCCAGAAGTACAAAGAGATGGACAAGGACACCTTGCTCAGCAAGGAGCAGAAGCTCGCTGCCATCCAGGGTACCCTTGAGGAGGCTACCGCTCTCGAGATGCCCGCACTGCAGCAGAACCTCCCCGTTCTGGCTACCCTCACCACTCTGGGTACCCTGATCGGTCTGTTCGGAACTGTGTTGGGTATGATCAAGTCGTTCCAGGCTCTGTCTGCTTCGGGTGCTCCCGACTCCACCGAGCTGTCGACCGGTATCTCTGAGGCTCTTGTGAACACCGCTCTTGGTATCGCAACCGCTGCCCTCGCTCTGATCGGTTACAACTTCTACACCAACAAGATTGATAACATGACCTATGCTATCGATGAGCTCGGCTTCTCGATGGTTTCAACCTTCTCCGCTACTCACTAATTTGCGGGTTAGCACTACTGTTTCAATTAATCTTTTTTAAACAAACAGATTAAGGTAATTTAGAAATATGGGAAAAGTCAAAATTAAAAAGAAAGAGACGCGCATCGACATGACCGCTATGTCCGATGTGACGGTGCTTCTGTTGACTTTCTTCATGTTGACTTCTACATTCCTTCAGAAAGAACCCGTGACCGTGATCACGCCTCCGTCTGTTTCGGAGGAGAAGGTTCCCGATGCTAACCTGTTGTCTGTTCTTGTCAGCCCCGAGGGCAAGGTCTTCCTTGAAGTGCTCGGTAGCAAGGACTCGACAATGAAGAGCGAGACGGTTCGCGCCGACCTGCTCAAGAATATGGTTGCCGAATACAAGAAGACCCATCCCAGCGCAAACCTCGCGTTTACCAACAAGGAGATGGAGACCTTCTCTAAGCTCAACGCTTTCGGCGTGCCCATCACTAAGATGAAAGAATGGTTGAACCTGGAACCCGAACTCAGGGACAAGTTCCTTGAGTCGAAGGAAAACCCCGGTGTTCCAATCAACATGAATGAAGATCCTAACAATCCCAACGAGTTCCAGATGTGGATTAGAGCTGCATACAACTCGCTCAACCCCGAACTCCAGGATGCTATGGTTAAAGGACGTGGTATTGCAATCAAGGCCGACCAGACAACGCCTTACAGCGTGGTGAACGTGGTTATGGATAACCTCCAGACCATGAAGATGAACAAGTTCACCCTGATGACGGCCCTTAAAACTGAGGAGGAATAACAGATATGGCAATTAAAACTAAAAGTCGTCAGAAAAAGTTCGATACCCGTATCGACTTCACTCCTATGGTTGACATGAACATGCTGTTGATCACCTTCTTTATGTTGTGTACCACCATGATCAAGAGCCAGACGCTCCAGATCGCGCTGCCTACCAACGAGAAGGTTGAAAAAGAACAGCAGAACAAGGTAAAGCAGTCCGAGGCTGTCACTATCATCATCGATGGTAAGCTCGACGACAAAACGGGACTCTCTAATCCCGAGGACGGTATGCTTTATTACTACGAGGGTATGCCCGAAACGGCTAACCTGGCACAAGGCGAAAGTAACATGGAGCAGATTGAATTCGGCAGCAAGGATGGACTTTATCCTGCCATCCGCGGCATCCTCATGAAAAAGAATGAGGAAGTTGTCAAGAGAATTGCCGACCTCAAGAAGGAATGGAAGGAAATGAAGTTCTCCAAGATTGAGGAAGTCAACGACTCTATCTACCAAGCCAAGGCTAAGCAAATCCGTAACGACTCTACCCTCAAGCGCCCTGTTGTGATCATCAAGGCTACGCCTAACGCCAGCTATGCCCACGTTGTGAGCGTGCTCGACGAGATGCAGATCAACAACATTAGCCGTTATCAGATTGACCGCATCAACGAGGTTGACTCGGCCATGATGATTATGGTGAAGGCCAAAAATGAGAAGAAGAAGTGATGATGGTTTAATGGATTTAAAATGTAATCAAAATTATGGCAAAAGAAGTTGATCTGTCATCGCGTGAATGGTGTGACCTTGTGTTTGAAGGCAAGAATAAGGACTTCGGTGCTTATGTTATCCGTACCGACTCACCCAAGCGTCACAATAAGGCTGTCCTGTGGACCATCATTGGAGCCATTATCTTTGGTCTGCTCGCCTTCGGTTTCGTGAAGGCTAACCAGTACCTCGAGGAGAGAAGGCTTGCCGAGCAAGGCGAACAGGAAGAAGTGCTCATCGACATGTCACAGGATGCCGAGGAACCCGAACCCGAGCAGGAGCGTCTCGAGCAGGAGAAGCCTGAGGTGCTCCCCGAGGAGGTCCTCAAGTCGGTTAAGGTGACCGAGCTCCAGATTGTCGAGGACGACAAGGTGAAGAAGGAAGACGAGATTAAGACCCAGGACGAGTTGAAGGAAACCGAGACCGCCTTCGGTCAGAAGGACAACGAGAAGGGTACCGAGGACCGTAACGTCACCCGCACCCTCAAGGAAGAAGTTGTCGTTGAGAAGCCCGTCGAGAAACCCAAGGAGGTGAAGGAGGAAATCTTCCGCTCGGTAGAGCAGATGCCCCAGTTCCCTGGTGGTGATGCAGCACTGATGAAGTATCTGAGCTCACACATCAACTACCCGCCCATGGCTGCCGAGAACAATGTTCAGGGTAAGGTTATCCTCCAGTTCGTTGTCGAGAAGGACGGTCGCGTCGGTGAGGTGAAGGTTGCCCGTTCGGTGGACAAGGACCTTGACAAGGAGGCCATCCGCGTCGTTAAGTCACTGCCCAAGTTCACCCCGGGTCGTCAGAATGGTCAGCCCGTGCGCGTGTGGTACACGCTGCCCGTGACCTTCAAGCTCCAGGGTACCAACTAATCGAACTATTCGGTTAATCCTTAATATCTAAAACGGCATCGCATAAAGCGATGCCGTTTTAATTTACTGGGCCAAGAGAAACGTCTCCTTTGCCCCAAATTCCCTCGTCCCACCCTCGGTTGTGGCCGGTGGTCAACTGGTGGTAGTGCTTCATGCCCGATGCTTCTTGCTCAGTGCCGGCGTGCTGGACTTGCGCCGTGATTGCCTCTATAGGGCAAGTGCCGTCGTCCCGGGTGGCATCACATTAAGGGGGAGTTCAGTTCGCCCCACTGGACCACAACCTACAATTCCTGAATGTCTTGATCTCATCAATTCTGTCGCAAAATTGATGGATTGTATTTCAACGTCGAGTGTGCGCAGTTGAGAAGACAATTGATCCAATTGCTTGCCCAGTGCTTTGACATCGATGGTGGTTACATATTTGATTTCGCTGCGGGAATAACGCTCGCTCGACGATGAGGCCTGGTTGAAAACCTCACGCAACACCTGCACGCGCTTGGTCAACACGTCACGCTCGGCCATCAACTGCGTCAATGTCTTGTCGCCGCTCATGGCGTTCATGTTGGTCACATTAATGCGATAGATGAGGTCTTCCAGTTGCTTGAGGCAGCTGTCAAGGTCTTTGATCAGTTCTGCAGGTTCCTCTGAGGGCTGTTCGCCTTCCTGGACCCTTACATTGTTGATGATGCGCGTCTTTAACTGCTCGATGCGCGTCTGCAGATCCTTGCGGATGCTTAATGCT
>Ga0247611_10002079_pt1 | contig 33693 bp, 30 predicted proteins | sample 177DNAGHGhighgp2_FD_192422 | JGI IMG/M metagenome (GOLD analysis project Ga0247611, IMG submission 192422) | Sheep rumen microbial communities from Palmerston North, Manawatu-Wanganui, New Zealand - 1770 DNA GHGhigh gp2 | ecosystem: Host-associated > Mammals > Digestive system > Stomach > Rumen... | reverse complement strand
ACTTAAGCCAAACCGTTTGCTTATTATGCTAAATATAATAATAAGTGAACATTATTTAGCAGAGATTGATATCTATAAAGGTTTGCTTGTTATGCTAAATATAATAATAAGTGAACAAATGAGTTCGGGCGAACTTAAGCCAAACCGTTTGCTTGTTATGCTAAATATAATAATAAGTGAACTACTACTTGATGTAATAATGCCGACTGACAGTTTGCTTGTTATGCTAAATATAATAATAAGTGAACAAATGAGTTCGGGCGAACTTAAGCCAAACCGTTTGCTTGTTATGCTAAATATAATAATAAGTGAACATTATTTAGCAGAGATTGATATCTATAAAGGTTTGCTTGTTATGCTAAATATAATAATAAGTGAACAACTTGTAAAGCTGGTAAATGGTTAGCGCCGTTTGCTTGTTATGCTAAATATAATAATAAGTGAACTCAAGTTCTTTAACTTTATCTTGTGCTTCAGTTTGCTTGTTATGCTAAATATAGTAGTTAATAGGAGATGATTAATTTCATCTTTTTTTAAATTGTAATTAAAAAGTAATACAAATGAAAAATATAGTTATAGAATAAAAAATAAAATGTTATGATTAATTTGTCATTTAACATATTTAACAATATTTAATAAATTTCAATTTTTTTAAAAAAACTCTTTATTATGTAAGCGCTTTATTGTATAATGATTTTAAGAATACAGAAAGGGCTTACATTAATGTAAGAAAAAGGAAAAAGAAGTTATGAAAACAAAAAAATTGTTAGCTAGCCTTGGCATAGCGGTTTTAGGTTTATCTGCGTGTGGTGTTGAAAATATCGATACTACTCCAAATAACACTTCAAAAATTAGTGAATCTGAAAGCAATGATGTAGGGAAGAGCAGTAGCGAAAGTTCTTCAACTGAGCGTGAGAATCCTACTACTAGTGGTTTTGTTAGTACAACTTCAGAAGATAAAAATGGTACAACTACTACATCTACTCCTTCAAAGACAACTACTACAACTAAGACAACAATTCCTGATCCAGTTATTACTGAAACTGAAATGAAATTGTTAAAATTTGGTGGAGATCAAGAAAGTATTTATGCAGAATTTAATCCAATTGCAAGTGCAACTGAATATCATGCATATTACAAAACTAGTGAAAACGGTGAATGGATTAAAGTTGATGACCAATTAATCAGAAAATATAAGCACAATGATTCTTATAAATACCGTGTTGATGTAGTAGGTATTAAGGAAGGTTCTTATGATTTAAAGATTGAATCAAAGATTAATGGTATTGTTGAAAAGACTGCAGAAGCTAAGAACTTAACTGCAATTGCATATGATAGAAGTGGATTTGCATTCTCTAAATCAAATGGTTCACTTGGTAGTGGTTCAGGAGCATATAATGATGATGGTACATTAAAGAATGGTGCTCAAGTCATTTATGTTGACTCATCAAATGCAAAAACTGTTCAAGCTGTTGTAAATGGACAAACTCAGACAGGTTTACAAGCTATTTTATATGCTAAGCAAAAGAAGACTGCAAAAGAAATATTAGACATCAGACTTATAGGAGAAATTAAAGCCAATGATGTTGACTATTTCGCATCTTCAAGCGAAGGTATTCAAGTAAAAGGTCAATCTTCATATTCACCAATGGATATTACTATTGAAGGTATAGGTGAAGATGCAACAGTAAATGGATTTGGATTCTTATTAAGAAATACTGCAAATGTTGAAATTAGAAACATTGGTGTTCTTAATTTCATGGATGATGGTATTTCAATTGATACAGATAATAAGAATTTATGGATTCATGATAATGATTTCTTCTATGGAAATGCTGGTGGAGATAGTGACCAAGCTAAAGGTGATGGTACAACTGACTTAAAGGGTGATTCTCAATTTATTACTTTATCATATAACCATTATTATGATTCTGGTAAATCTTCTCTATGTGGTATGAAGTCTGAATCAGGTCCAAACTATATTACATATCATCATAACTGGTTTGACCATTCAGATTCAAGACATCCACGTATTAGAACAATGTCTGTTCATGTTTATAACAATTATTATGATGGTAATGCTAAATATGGTATTGGTTCTACAACAGGTAGTTCTGCATTTGTGGAGAGTAACTACTTTAGAAATTGTAAACATCCAATGTTAATATCACTTCAAGGAACTGATATTTTAGCTGATGATGATCATAAGGGTACATTCTCAGGTGAACAAGGTGGTATTATTAAAGCATTTAATAATACAATTATTGGTGGACAAAGTGTTGTATATTACCAAGAAAATGGTGTTGAATTTGATGCATATCTAGCTCAAACAAGAGATGAAGTTGTAGATGCAACTGTTAAATCAAAATCAGGTGCTAATTCATACAATAATTTTGATACTACAATGGATTTAGGTGTAAAGAGTGAAAATATTGATTCACCAGAAATTGCTAAAGAGAATACACAAAAATATGCTGGTAGATTAAATGGTGGAGATTTTAAGTGGACATTTACTGAAGCAGATGATGCTGATTATAATGTTAATAAGGAATTAAAGAGTAAAGTAAGCAATTATACAAATGATCAATTATTATCAACATTAAGCAGCATTACTCCAACACCACAACCTACCCCAACTCCAACACCACAACCTACAGAAACTTCTGCTGATCATCCTATTGTAACAGGAAATGCTCAAATTTATTTTGAAAATAAGAATGCAGTAAATACTAGCAACGCATTTACTTATAATGGTTCAATAAAGGATAAAGGTTTAACAGCTTATAATTGGGATTCAAAGAGTTTAAGTCAAGCATTAAAACTTGATTCTAAAGGTAATTTATCATTTACATTAACAGAATCAAAGACTGTTATTATTGTAGTATGTGGAAAAAGTGCAGGTACAGTTTTAGTTGATGAAACTAAACTAGATATTACTACAGCTCCACAAGAATTTACAGTAACTTTAGAAGCAGGAACTCATACAATCAAAAAAGGTAGCGTTGAATCTTATATTTATTTAGTTGAAATTTTATAATTCAATAATATGATTTTAAGAGAGTTGAATTTGAAATGATTCAACTCTTTTTTGCGTTTTTTATATTAATGAATATCGAATATCCATAACAAAACCAACAATGTTTTTGGCGAATTATGTTGATTTTTTGCTTTTTTATAGTATAATTTAGTAGAAAGTTTAAAAAGGAGATGTTATATATGAAAAAATATTTGTTATTATTATTAGCTTTTTTTGTATTTGAAATTGCAATTTCTTCAGTTCTTGGTTCACATTTGCCTAATGATGTATTATTTGAACAATGGTTTTTAACCTTTATATTTTTAGAAATTCCTATTTATGGTACATTAATTATTTATGAAATAAGAAAAGGTAAAGGTGATGATAAAAAATGATTACTTCACTATTAGCTTGTTTTTTAGCTGCCGGAACATTAATAGCTAGCACAAATGTTGCTGACAAAACTGATATAAAAAATGTTACTTATGCAGCAAAGACTGAAGATTTTACATCTTTAAGTTGGCACAATGATAATAAATCGTTTGATGAAAATACAAAATTATTGTTTGATAAATATTCTATTGATTATAATGAGGCCCTTTCATCACAAGATGTATATATTCAAGATGAATATGTATATGCAGACGATTTAAGTAAGGATATTATTGAGTCAAAGATTCAATCATATAAAGATTATGGAAATGATGAAACTCATAAAGACGGATACATCAGATTTATTACAAAAGCTTATGCGATTGGTTTTTATGATGGTAATGTCGTATATCACATTAAAGTAACGACAGAACAAAAGAAAAGATTTAAAATTAATAAGGTAGATAATCTTATAATTAGACATGGAACTAATGCAGTTTCATTTACTAATAAAGGCTATAAAGCAAGTGGCGTAAAGTGGATACCAAATACTATAATTACTGCTTCTGATCAACCCCCAATTGTAAATGTAACATATGAAAGATTAGAACCAAAGTATTCTTTATATGGCGTTTGTTACGATTTTGATCCTGACAGTAAAAGTATGCGCGATTTGATTAGTGTAACAGCTGATTATTATATGGTTGCTACAGATTCTACTGAAGTTCAACCTATATATGTGCATAATTTTGATTTGTTTATCGATTCAGTATCGATATCTTTTGGACCTGTTGGAGTTTCAATGCCAACTGGGAAACATGTAAGTATAATGGAAGGAACACCATTATCCTTAAAAGGATATTCAGATAAGGAATTAAAAAATATTAAATTAAATCCTTCTGATTATGGATTTGAATCTCAATATTATTTCTATAAGAAAGAAAAGAATATTGAGATTGATGGAGTTCATATTTCAACTTCTCGATTAAGATGCGGATATATTGTAGAAAAATATATTAATCTTTCACCTGATAGAATTAATGCTGGTGAAGCATATCTAGAACTTCATTTTGATTCGTATGTATATAGTATGTCAACCGAATTGTCATTTTGGGGAATTACTGAGAACATGGCTTCAAATTTGAATGATAAGGCTGCCATACAATATTTAGATGAAAAAGGAAATTGGATTGATTGTTATGACATCTTAAATAATAATATTTCTAGTGATAGAAATAATTTGACTAAGGTTAGTCTTGATATTATTTCTGGAACTAAAGGTATAAGGTTCTACGCTAAAAAGGATAAACCAACTCATACTTGGAATAAAGGTAGAATTTGTATTGGTAAGACTGTATTCAAAACTATTGACATAGCATTTTAAAATAATGATTCACTTTATTTTTGTAAAGTGAATCTTTTTTATGTAAACATTTTCATAAATCATTTTACTTTACATTATATACAAAATGTTTTAATATTTAAGCGTACATTAAAGTACAACCAAAATTGAATATTTGTCACAATGTAGAGGCGCGTTTATAAAATAGTAAATATGATTTGTATAAAGACATACTAAAAATCATATTGAAAGGGTATAGACGCCGAAGGATTTCTAAGAGTCTTATTAGAAATAACCTGGGCAAACGTATAAGATATGTTTGACTGTCACTAAATTTAGTGTTGAGCTACCGTGATTGAAAACATAAATTTTGTTTTTGATTTTTTGGAGTGGTAGCGTACGAACCACTCCTTTTTTCTTTAAAAAAAGTATATTGTATGTTAAATGAAATTTAGTTTTTGATTATTTAGGAGTGGTTCAAGACCACTCCTTTTATTTATAACTCGACGGACAAATATTTTTCTTATCATAGGAGGGTTTTTAGATGAGAAAAAATATCTTAAGAAACGTTTTATTATCATTCGCCACAATTGGTGCGTTTACATCTCTTGTTAGTTGTAATAAGGCAAATGAAGAAAATTCAAACACATTAGTAATTGGTCTTGAATGTAATTATGCACCATTTAATTGGACATTAGCTAGTGCTAATGAAAATACTTTACCAATCTCAAATTATGCAAATCAATATGCAGATGGTTATGATATTCAATTTGCAAAAAGAGCTGGTAAAGAGCTTGGTATGGATGTAAAAATCGTAAAAATGGAATGGGATAATTTAATTCCACAGCTTAATCAAGGTGAAATTAATTGTATTATTGCAGGTATGACTGATACTGAAGAGAGAAGACAATCAATTGATTTTACAAATGAATACTATAAATCTGAATTAGTATTAATTACAAATAAGAGTGTTTCAAGCCAATATGAAGGACAAACATTAGGTTCAGACACATTACAAACATTATTAAATGGTAAAGGTCTTGAAAGCCAAATTCAAACTGTAACTAATGATGTATTAGAAACATTTAGTAAGAATTATGGTGCTATTCATTTAACTGCAGTTAATAACTTCTCAACAGCTGCAAGTGATGTATCAGCAGGTTCAGCATTTGCAATGACTGCAGAATTACCAGTTGCTCAAGCTATTGTAGCAGCAAATTCAAATCTTGGTATTGTTCATATTAATCAATATGTCTTAGGTCTAGATTTAAAGGAATTAGGTGTTTCAATTGGGATTAAAAAAGGAAATACATTATTAGCTGATAAGCTTAATAGCGTTTTAGCAAACTTTAAATTAGAAGATAGAAACGCTTTAATGGCTGCTGCAGTTAGTAGAAGTGGAGAATAATTAAAATGATTTTATCTTTATTTACGGATATACAATATATTTTAGGAAAAAATGAATATGTTAGATGGTTTGGTTTAGGTCTAATTTCAACAATTATATTAGCGGTATTAGGTACAATTTTAGGTTTATTCTTAGGTATATTTATCGCATTTGGTAAAAGAATTAAATATAATAAGAATTTATCAATATATCAAAAAGCTTATAGATATCCATTAAAATGGCTTGCAAGTATTTACTCTGTAATTGTTAGAGGAACTCCTATGATGGTTCAAGCTATGATTTTCCAATATGTTTGTTTAAACATTGGAATAAATTGGAAAATGATATTAAACAGCAATGAAGTATTTAATGGATGGTTCTTTGGTGGATTAATTGTAATAAGTTTTAATACTGCAGCCTATATGGGTGAAATTATATTATCAGGTTTAAATGGAATTAGTCAAGATCAAACTGAAGGTGCAAAATCACTTGGTATGTCACCAATTAAGACTCTATTTTTAGTAGAATTACCACAAGCTTTAAAGAATTCTATTCCAACAATTGGTAATGAATGGATTGTTAATATTAAAGATAGTTCAGTATTAAATATTGTTGGTGTAGCAGAATTATTTTATAGAACAAAAGATATAGCAGGTTCTACTTATAAAGTTCTTGCATGTTATATAATAGTCGCATTAATTTATTTAGTTTTAACATTGTGCACAACATTAATATTAAAATTTGTTTCTTATAAAATGGATGGAAAGAAATTAAAAATTTCATTCTTCCATTTTAAGAAAAAGGAGGAATAATATGCCTAAAATTACATTTGATAATAATGAATATGATGAACCAATATTAAGTGTTAGACATTTAAAAAAAGCGTATGGCACTAATGGCGTATTAAAAGATATTTCACTAGATGTTAATAAAGGTGAGTGTGTTGTAATAATCGGACCATCTGGTAGTGGTAAATCAACATTTTTAAGAACACTTAATTTGTTAGAAGAACCAACTGGTGGAGAAATTATATTTAAAGGATATAATACATTAGATAAAAATGTTAATAGAAATAAATTGCGTGAACATATGTCTATGGTGTTTCAAAGTTTTGATTTGTTAACAATATGAATGTATTAAAAAATTGTATGATTGGACAAACTCATGTCCTACATAGAAATAAAGCAGAAGCTGAAAAGATTGCATTAGATAATTTAGAAAAAGTTGGTATGCTTGATAGAGTTAATTATAAAATATCTGAGATTTCAGGTGGACAGAAACAAAGAGTTGCAATTGCTAGATCTTTATCAATGAATCCAGATATTATCTTATTTGATGAACCAACTTCAGCTCTTGATCCTGAAATGGTTCAAGATGTACTAAATGTTATGAAAGATGTTGCAAAGAGTGGTATTACAACAATTGTTGTAACGCACGAAATGAACTTTGCAAGAGATGTAGCTGATAAAGTAATATTTATGGCTGATGGACTTGTACAAGATTATGGTACAAGTGATTACATCTTTAATAAATCCCAAAATGAAAGATTATTAAAATTTATTGGTAAAGCGTAAATAAAGAGAGGTGACTTTTGTCACCTCATTTTTTGAAAATAATTGTCGAATTTAGTCTAATGTGGTATACTAAAATAAATTAAAACAATGAGGTGTGAGATGAATCAAAATTTTAATTCGGAGATATCACAAAATATATATATAAGAAATATAAGAAGATATAGAAAAATAAATATATTTAAAGCCGCTCATAGTATGAAAATGTTAGCTTTGAAATTATTTTCATTAGAGAGAGGTTATTTAAAATTAAGTAATAAGGATAAGAAAAAACTTGAATCTTTTTATAATTTAGAAGAAGGAAAACTAGATAATTATAATGAGGTACCTAGCCCTATTGCTAAAATAAAAAAAGATAAAAAAAGTAGATTTAAACGTATTAAAGAGTCATGGATTACAATATCTATTTTATTAATATTAATGGTTATTTGTATTATATATACTCCAATTAATTATAATAAAAGAATAGATATGTTAAATAATGCAAATAATTATTTATCCGAGGAATATAATAAATTTAGTATAGGTATAAAAGAAAACGCTCAAATAGGTTTTAATGTAAAAGAAGGTAATGTTGAAATAAAATCAGGTCAGACAGCATTTTTAATTTTATTACCTGATGATAATATTTTAACTGATTTATATTTAGCTAGAACCTCAGCATTCTATTATTATGAAAAATGTAGTTTTAAAGATGATTATAACAATGTGGGAGAATCAATTGTTTTATTATCAACTGAAGATACAAAAAGTGCAGTTGTAGGTTTTGTATCATATATTAATGATGGGAAATATCAAGCATATTTTGATCTAATATATAGAGGCGGAGCAGATGATGAACTACAAGGTAATCTTTATGTATATGATATAGAAACTAAAGAAGAATTTTCTGATATGGTATTCTATAATCAAAAGAAAAGATTATATGATATATATGAATCAAGTAGTTATACTGATGAAGATACTCTTAAAATAACTGCATTTATAAAAGAATATAAAGATAAATTATTTGCTCCTCTTGATGCATATATTAAACTCACTACATCAAGAAAATCATTTGATGATTTTAATGATAATGTATTAAAGAGTGTATATGATTATAGTGAAAAAACAGTTTCATTGTGGAGTGATTATGTAATAACTACATTCTTAGCAATACTTTTCTTTACTTTAGCTTTTAGTTGTGTGATTAATAAAAGAAAAAAACATGTTGGTTCTAATCTTTATAGAAGTATGCCACGGGATAGAAGCTCAATTATTAAAAATAATTGGCCTTCTCCATTTATTAAAGAAGGATATTTTAAAGCTTTAGGATTATTATTGACTGGATTAGTTTGTTGGACAACATACTTTGTTGCCTCAAAAACTGTTCTAATAATAGGAATCCAACCTAATGAAGCATTTTTAAATTGGTTAGTAAGTAGTAATTATATTTTTAAATTAGGTGCCTTAGTTATTGTTATATTTAGTACTAAGAATTATATAAGAGATGAAAATCCATATAGAACATTATTTATATTCTTTGTTTTATCAGTATTTTATTTCTTCTTTGAAATTTATTTAGTTGAAAGAATAACTCAAGCTACAATTTTATCATTCTTTGGTCAATTTGAACAATATTTACCATCTAATTTCTTCTTAGCAATTTTCTTATTGATGTTAATGGCAACATTCTTATTTAGAACGCCATCATTAATTAATAAAAAATGGAAATTAATAGTATATAGATTATTATCATTACTTCCTTTTTCATTTTTCGTAATAAGTTATACATGTAGATTATTAGCTAAGAATGGTGTTTTTACAATGCCAAAATATTTAAATTATATATTCCCAGAAAAATTATTTGGTGTAGAATTATTTGGTATTTTATTTATTGTAGGAATGTATATATTCGAACAAATAATAATTGCCAAAAAAGGTATACCTTATTTGAAGCAATTTAAATACACTAATAAATATTATTGGATAGAAAACTTTATAATAGTTGGTTTATTATTAATTCTTGCATTAATTGAGAATAATCCATTCTTAATTGAAAAAATGCATTCAATTGGTGTTGGTAAATTAAAGTATTGTTATTTATTAATTCCACTATTATTATTTTATCATCCTAGAGTCGAACCATTGGACAAAAAAGTTACTATATTCTATACTTTAGGTATGCTATTTGGTATGATAGTACCATACCTTTTATTGGCATTTAATATTTTACTTTTCTTATTCTTATAAGGAGGATTTATGATTAAAGTATACGGTAGTAAAATGTGCCATAATACTAGAGATTTTAGAAAAAATTTAGATAGATTAAATATAGATTATCAATTTATTGATATAAATTTAAATCTATCTAATTTAAAAGAATTCTTATCAATTAGAGATACTAATAAGCAATTTGAAAGAATTAAAGAACAAAATGGAATAGGTATTCCAACCATTTTAGATGAAGATGGTAATGTAATAACTAGATGGACTAAATATTTAGAAAATTTAGGATATGATATAGTTCTTGAAAATGAAGAATGTATCGATGATAATATGAATTGCTAAAAAAAAGAGTAGTTATAATATGTTAAATTTCAAACATATTATTGCTACTCTTTTTATTCATATAAAGGTTTACCTATTTCATTTAAATAAGGCTGAGGCTTATATGTGACATTTTTAATTTTATCTTTTGGTGCGCCAAATTTTGGATTATATCCAAATAAATTAATATATTTATCAATGTCATGCTTCTCATTAGACATTTCCTTCAATACTTCGAAGCAAGCTAATGTATCATCCATTGCTCTATGAGTATTTTGAACTTTATCATCAAGATTATAATGTGTTACTGCAGTACATAATTTATGAGGATATAATGCTCTATCCTTATAAACAGTTAATATATCTAAGAATGCTAAATCACTGAATTTACATCCTTTTAAAAAATATCTAAGGAATGCTAAATCAAATTGAGCATTATAGGTTGCAATTATTTTTTTACCTGGCTTTTCTAACATAATTTTAAATTTATCTTTTACTTCATCAATTGATAAACCTGAAGTATTTAGCATTTCATTAGTTATATGAGTTAAATTAATTATTTCTGGACTTAATTTTTCATCCTTATTTTTTAATTTAATTAGTTCATTTATCTCACTAACTTTTTGAATCTCATTATTTATCTTTTTCATTTCAATTACACCAAGATCTATTATTTGATCTTTTAGTGGATTTAATCCTGTAGTTTCAGTGTCAAGGCAAATAATTGTATCATATTTATCAAAAATTTCATCTAATTTGTTCATATATATCACACTCTTTTTATATTATCATATCACAAAAAGTAAGTTATTACTAACTTTTCTATCATATTATTTTAAATAAAAATAATTATGTGATATAATATTTTTGCAATTTTTATGAAAGAAGGAATATTATGGACAGAGAAAAAATTTTAGCACGTATTCATGAACTTAAAGAAAAAGGTGTTGAAGTACCTACTGATCAAATGATAAAGACTGATGAACAAATTGAAGGAATTAGAAAAGCTTCTTTAGTTAATACTAAGGTATTAGATGAAGTTAGTAAGCAAATTCGCCCTTATATGAGTACAGAAGAAATTAACGAAATTGTACGTATTAAATCAATAGAATTTGGTGGACAATCTGCTGTATATGGATATGAGGGATACCCTAAACATACTTGTACATCAATAAATGATCAAGTATGTCATGGAATTCCATCTAAGAAAGATATTTTAATGCCAGGTGACATTGTTAATGTCGACTGTACAACATTAGTTGACGGTTATTATGGTGATAGCAGTAGAATGTTTATTATCGGTGAAACATCTAAAGAACGTAGCTTATTATGTGAACGTGTTAAGAAGATGTTAGATGCAGCATTTGAATCATTAGTACCATGGGAAACTACTCTTGGAGATATTGGATATATTATTAATAAGATGGCAACATCATATGGTTATTCAGTAGTAAAAGAAGTAGGAGGACATGGTGTAGGTCTTGAAATACATGAAGACCCTTATGTTTGTCACGTTGGTAAGAAACATCAAGGTATGCTAATTACTCCAGGTATGGTATTTACAATTGAACCAATGGTTAATAGAGGAAAGAGATATGTATTCTTAGATGCATCTAATGATTGGACTATTTATACTGATGATGGTTCAGATAGTGCCCAATGGGAATATACTATTGCTATTTTTGAAGATCACGCTGAAATTCTTGCTCATTAATCCATAATTTAATGTATAATAAAAGAGACTAGATGTCTCTTTTTATTTTTAGCTGAATAATATTAAGTTTAAAGAAAGGAATCAATTAAGATATTAATATATTTAAATTGATATAAGTGATTATGGAAAGAAAAGAAATAAAAATGATTGAAAAAAATCATAAATTATATTTAAAAAAAGTTAAAAAGAATAATAAAAAGATTTATAAATCTATAAAGAAAGTTAATAAATATATTAAGAAGAATAATAAACATAATATTTGGGCATTAAAACCTCATAGAACTCCTATTGAACCACCTAAAAGAAGCATTTTAGAAGAAATTGGTTCAGCTGTAAGTCATGGAATAGGCGCAATATTATCAATTGTTGGCCTTGTGCTATTGCTAAAAAACTCACATAATGGAGTTGAAGTATTATCAGCTATAATTTTTATGATTGCGATGCTTTTTATGTTCCTTAATTCTTGTTTATACCATTCATGGAGATGGGGCTCTAAAGTTAAAAGAATTTGGAGAAGATTTGATTATACATCTATCTACTTGCAAATTGCTGGCACATTTGCACCTATTCAATTAATTGTATTAGAAAGAGTATATGGTAATATTGGACATGTGCTTGGTCTTATTTATTTTATTTTAATGTGGGCTGCATTCATTACAGGTATTACATTAACTTCAATTAGAGGGCCTGAAAGATGTAGAAAGATTAACTTCCCACTATATTTTGTAGGAGGATGGTCAGCATTATTGATGGTCCCTGCATGGATTAAATATGATTGGCATTTTGCATTATGGATATTTATTGGTGGAGTAGTATATTCACTTGGAATGATTCCATTTGGTCTACTTAGAAAAAAAGCTGGTGCACATTTCTTATGGCATTTGTTTGTATTAGCTGGAACAATAATTCATTTCTATGCAATTTATAAATTTATATATTTAATGTAAAAGTGGTTGTTTATCGTGAAACCAGGGCAATATCTTCAACGTATTGGTGATGAAGGTGGTTCTTATGCTTCACTTTATTTTACCGACCCATTTAGTTTATCGCCTCCATATGACAAGTTACCTCTAATGAACAATATATCGGTGTATGAGGTGGTAAAACCATTTACTGTGAATGCTGGACCAGCTATACCATACTTTGGTTAATATGGCGGAGGAATTCAGTATTATTTAGGCAAATCTATTGAAAATCTAATTGCTGAAGAAATTTTAAGAAGATTATAGGCGTGAATATGAATTATAAAATGTTAAAAGAGTATGTTCGAAAGTTTCAATTAGAAAAATATATTTCACTTTTTAAAAGCTATACACTATATGATAAAGAGTATTCTATATTTTATTTAAAAAAAAGCAGTTTTTTGTGGAGATTTATAAATGGTTTTTCTAAAAGATATATTGTGTTTCAAAATATTGATATAGGATACGGAAAAATTAAAAATGAAAGAGAATTTGATAATACAGATGAAGCTTCAAATTATCTATGGGAACTTTTCAAAGAATATGCGTATAAAGATAATTATCATGAATTAATTAATATTATAGAAAAATTGAATTGATAACATTACACCTGTAAAAACCAGGGTATATAGAGAAATCTATATGCTTTTTGTGGATAAAATGTTTTAATAAATTCTAAGTAGTAGGTAGTTGTAAAAACTTTAAACTAGTGTAGTATATAAAAATAATGGCAGTTCTAGTTTGAGCTAGAATTGCCATCTTTTTATATTAAGAACCTATTTAATTTAATTGTTTTTTTATTTTTCAAGTAATTGTTTAATATATTTATAACTAGATTCCATTTTATCTTTTGGACAGCCTTCAAATATTAAATAAGCGTTTGGTGTATATTTTTTAGCATTTGAAATAATGTATTCCAAATCCATAATACCTTCACCAAGACCTACTTGACGAAGTTTATTATTTTCAGTATCTACTACAAAATCTTTTAAATGATATATAACAATTTTGTCTTTAAAATATTTAATTGATTCATCTAACATAAAATGTTGTGTTTGAACATCATACTTAGATATATCAAGATAATTAAAGATATCTACTGTTACAAATACATGTCCATTATCGATTGCAGTAATTAGTCTGTTTAATTGCTTTGGTTCATACATACAATGACCGTATGCACCTTCAATTGCAATATTAGCATTTTTATTTTTTGCATCAATTGCTAATTCCTTAAATGTATTAATATCTATTTTTAGAGCTTCATCAGTTCTATTAAGTGGATTATATGTCCATTTATCATCATTATATGAACCAGTTTCTGAACCTACATAGTTACAAGAAAAATCTTTACAGTATCCTAGATATTCCTTAAATCTTAAAATATTATCTTTAACTAATTCTTTATTAGAATGAACTGGATTAAAATAAGCTCCTAGCATTCCTACAATTAGGTTTTCATCTTTAAAAGCTTTTGCAGTTTCTAATATTTTTTCATAAGGAATTGTGTTAGCCTTTGAGTCACAACCTTCAATAGCTTTATATAAAACTAATTGAACTCCATCAAAACCAATTTCTTTAGTTTTCTTAGCTAAATCTTTTGGGTTATTTTTTCCTAAATCATGTACTCTTACAAGAATTTTCATTTTGATTATTACCTCTTAATAATGTATAATTGTCTTAGTAATATATATAATATTACTTATATTTTTATTTTAACATAACAATGGGGGAAAAGTTATGAGCTTTACAGAATTTTGGCAAAATTTTTATAATAAGTATATAGGTTATGGCCAATATCAGGATGAAATTACTAAACATAATACTTTACCACCTAACTGGGGTGTATTTAGCAAATATCATATTATTATGTCTTTAATTATGATAGCATTCATCGTATATTTTACTTATCGAACAAGAAAATATACATCAAAGGAGCTTAATAAGGCACAAAAGAAAATAGCTATTGTAATGTTGTTGCTAGAATTGTTTAGAACTATTATGTTCCAAATATTCCATATTGGTTCATCTAGTGGTTATACATATTTATTAAGATTTGATTATTGTAATCAAGTTTGTTTATTTATGCCAATTTTTGTATTATTGAATACACAAACATTATTCCCATTCTTAGCTGCAGTTTCCTTTTGGGGAGGAGTAGGTGTATTATGTTATCCTTCAAACGTGTGGGCAGGATATGGTGGATGGCATATTTTACCTATTCAATCAATGGTAAGTCATGGATTAATGGTATTATCTAGTATTAATTTGGCTAGAATGTTTAAAGTTGATTTGAAACATAATTTTATTCAATCTGCGATTGGATTTGGTATTATGGCATCAATTTCAGCATTTTTCGGCTATACAAGAAAAGAAAATTATATGGCAGTATTAGATCCAACTGGATTACCTGCTATACAACATATTCCTTCACCAGGTCATTATTTTACATTAATTGCGATTATTGAATTAGGATTATTCTTATTTCTATTGATGTTTAAATACTTAGATAAATATGTATTATGTGTTGATCTTAAAGATGAATATTATGGAAAGGAAACAACTACAAATGAACTTCAAAAATCCAATATTACACTTTGATTTTTCAGATCCAGATGTAATAAGAGTAAAAGATGATTATTATATGATTGCTTCATCATTTAATCATCTACCAGCTCTTCCTATATTGCATTCAAAAAATTTAGTTGATTGGGAATATATAGGATATGCATTAGATAAATTACCTAAAAAATTCGATTATGTTTGTCACGGAGAAGGAGTTTGGGCTCCTGCAATTAGATATCATAATGGTATGTTTCATATTTTATTCCCAATGCCTGATGAAGGTATTTATGAAATACATACTAAAGATATTAGATCAAAATGGAGTGAACCAGTTTGTCTAATTAGTGGAAAAGGTTATGAAGATCCATGTCCTATTTGGGTAGATGATAAAGCTTATATGGTATTTGGCTTTGTAAAATCAAGAATCGGATTTAATTCATGTTTAGGACTTATTGAAGTTAGTCCTAAATTAGATAAAACTATAGGTGAATATAAAATAATCTATGATGGACATGATAATAATCCAACAATAGAAGGTCCTAAATTTAATTATCGTAATGGATATTTTTATATAATGGCTCCTGCAGGTTCTGTAAAAGGTGGATGGCAAGTAGCTTTAAGAAGTAAAAATATATGGGGACCTTATGAATCTAAGATTGTATTGTATCAAGCTGATACGTTAATTAATGGACCTCATCAAGGAGCTCTAATTGATTTAGATGATGAAGATAAAAAATGGGCATTTATTCATTTCCAAGATAAAAGAGCTTATGGTAGAATAGTACATCTTGAGCCAGTTACATGGCATAATGATTGGCCAATTTGTGGTAATGCTACTGATTTACTTCTTGCAGGTTCACCTGTTTTAGAACATGAATATTTAGTTGATAAAGAATCTAATTTTAAAGTTCAAATATCAGATAAATTTAAAGATGATAAATTATCATATATGTGGCAACATCCTTCTAATATAGATAATTTCTATTCATTTAGTAATAAGCTTATATTTAAATTGTTTAAAACTGAAATTAAGGATGAAATTAATTTACTACCATATCAATTACTTACTAAAGTTCCTGCACTTGAATTTGACGTATCAACTCAATTTGATTTTAAAAATATGAAAAATGGTAATCATATTGGATTTGTTGTAATGGGTCAAATTTATAAGGCTGTTGAATTCTACAAGATTAATGATGTGATTAATTTAAGATTAGTTGAGGGTGAAATTGGCAAAAAAGATAATATAATATCTAGTCAAACTATTGATTGTGATCATGCAATTTTAAATGCTCAATTTAGAAATAAAGATATATATGATTTATTATATACAATTCATGTTAATGATATAAAAATAATTTCAAAAGAAAAAGCTTATGCAGGCCGTTGGGTAGGCACAAAAACCGGATTCTATGGTTATAGTGATAATGAAGATGGCGAAGCTCAAATTTTATATTATAATACAAATATTATTTCAAAATAGTCTACACAAAAATGTAGACTATTATTTTTTATCAGCTTCAATTATCATATTTTTATGACAAATTATGACAATACTGTAAATTTTATTATAATATTTACTTGAAAAAAATCTTGTTTGTGATACAATATATATGTAAAAGGTTTTATGAAAGAAGAGGCATAATATGATTAAAGAAGGTCCAACATTCGGTTTAAATTTTACAAATTTGAAAGATAAATTAGGCGAATATGTAGGCAAAAAAATTACAGTTATTGAACATAAAACTCGTAATAAAAATATTGAACGTAGAGGAACATTAACTCTATTAGCAGATAATTTATTTACATTTAATGTTCCACTAGGAAGAAGTCATTTTACTGAGTATTCATATACATATGGTGAAATTGAAATGGGTAAAGTAGAAGTTAAAGAATTAGCTTCATAAAATATACTGTATTGACGATTTTCAATACAGTTTTTTTTATTCATTAATTATGATATAATTAGCCAGGTGATTTTTTTTATGGTTATAGATTTTAAAAATGTTTCATTTAATTATACAGATAAAGATATTTTAAATGATGTTAATTTTACACTTACAGATAATGATTTAGTAGGGTTGGTAGGAACAAATGGAACAGGTAAAAGTACAATTTTGAAACTTATATGCGGCGATGAAGTAGTAAAAAAAGGAGAAATTATTAAATCAGGTAATATGATAATTTCTTATTTACCTCAAGATCCATATATTCCTGATAATATGAAATTTAGAGATTATGTTATGCAAGATTCTACTGATATTCATCCTATTGAAGAATATGAAGCTAATTCTATAATCACAAAATTAAAATTAGATCCTGAACGTATAACAGGTTCATTATCAGGTGGAGAAAAGAAGAGATTAGCTTTAGCTAAGGTATTAGTTTCATATTGTGACTTTTTATTATTAGATGAACCTACAAACCATCTTGATAATGACATGATTTTATATCTTGAAAAATATTTATCTCGTTTTAAACATGGCTTGTTAATGGTTACTCATGATAGATATTTTTTGGAAAAATGTTGTAATACTATGCTTGAACTTGATAATGCTAAAATATATTCTTATAAAGCTAATTATTCTAAATTTTTAGAAATGAAAGCGGAAAGAAGAGAAAATTTAGCTCATCAAGAAATGAAATTAAAAAAATATTTAAATAAAGAATTAGAATGGCTTCATAGAGGTGTTGAAGCTAGAAGAACAAAATCTAAATCAAGAATTGAAAGATTTAATGAATTATCAAAAACTAAATTTAGTGAAGAAAAATCTTTTGAATTCTCTTCTATTCAAAGCTATCTTGGAAAAGATATAATTAAAATTTCACATGCAACAAAAAGATATGGTGATAAATTATTATTTGAAGATTTTAATTTAGATGTTTTACGAAGTGATCACATTGGTGTAGTTGGAGATAATGGATGTGGTAAATCTACATTATTTAAAACTATTATGGGTCTTGAAACTTTAGATAGTGGTGAAATTTATAAAGGTGAAACTGTTAAGATTGGATATTTCTCTCAGCATTTTGACCTACCAAATTCAGATATTACAGTTTTAAAATATATCGAAGAAGAATCTAATATGATAGAAACACTTGATGGTACAATGTCTGCAAAGACATTATTAAATAAGTTTTTATTTGAAGGAGACTTATTATATACACCATTAAAGAGTTTATCAGGTGGAGAAAAGAGAAGATTACAATTAGTAAAAGTCTTGTCAAAAAATCCTAATGTATTAATTTTAGATGAACCTACAAACGATTTAGATATTTACACAATTGGAATTTTAGAAAGTTACATTGACTCATTTATTGGACCTGTATTATGTGTATCACATGATAGATATTTCCTAGATAATATTGCAGATAAGATATTATATTTTAAAGACGGTAAGATTAATTACTTTCAAGGAATTTTTTCTGATTATTTATCTTTAGTTGATAAAGAAAATTCAGACAATATAAAAAAAGTATATGTTAGAACTCATACATCAATGCCGTCTAAAGATAAGAAAGAATTAGAAACTTTAGAAAAGGAACTTCCTATTCTTGAAGAAAAAATAGATGAACAAGAGAACATTTTAAAGAAAAATACAACTGATTACCAAATATTAGTTGATGCACAAGTTGAACTTGATAAATTAAATGAAATCTATTTAGTTAAGAGCGAAAGATATTTAGAACTTTTAGAATTAAAAGAAAAGTGTGAGGCAAATAAATAATGTTTTACCAAGAGGAAGAAGAAAATATCGTCAAAAAGTTTGAAGGATTTAAAAATAATTCTTTAAAAAATAATAGGGTTATATTGACTAAATTTTTAAATTTGCGTGAACAAGAATTATTAGAATATATAATTGGTAAAAATAGTGGTTTATATTTATATTTTAGTAATATTTCAGGTTTTGATGAATATAAAAGAGCTATAATTTCTCCTTTTGAATTAGAATGTGATTTTAAAATTAAGTTATTAAAATTAAATTATAGTAATAAATTTAATGATTTAAATCATAGACATATATTAGGTACAATTATGGGACTTCAAATTGAGAGAAACATGATTGGTGATATATTGGTATCTCATGAAGGAAATATTTACATTATTTCAAGTGAAGAAATGGCTGATTTTATAAAAAATAATTTAATTTCAATAGACCATTTAGTTGTAACTTTAAGTGAAGAAAAGAAACTTGAAGGAAATTTTACACCAAGGTATGATGCAAAAAAACATTTTGTTAATTCACTAAGAGTTGATTTGATTATTTCTGAAGGCTTTAATATTTCAAGAAATTCAAGTCTTGAAGAAATTAAAGCTGGGAATTTAAAAATTAATCAAAGAAAAGAATTGAATCCTGTAAAAAATGTTTCAGAAGGCGATATTATATCATTAAAAGGTTATGGCAGAATGAAAGTAATATCAGTTGGAGGAACATCTAAATCAGGTAAAATTATTGTTGAATTAGGCAAATTAAAATAAAACGGATTAATTCTCCATTTGGAGTTTTAATCCATTTTTATTTTTAAAATTAATTATTGTACATGAAAAAACAATAAAAATAAGAAACATAATATATGATATATAATAATAAGTTATTTAATATTATATGTTTTTTCTTGAATCTATTTTAAAATTGCATATAATATATAACGGATTTTTTATGAAAGGTTGTAATAATTATGGAATTAAGTTATAAAAAGAAATTAATTAGTACGAAGCATTTATTAATACTTACAATTCCTATATTTGTAGAATTATTTTTACAATTAGTTGTTGGATATAGTGACCAATTTATGATGAAACAGATGAATAATCCTGTTGTTGGTGATAATGCGGTTAATGGTATTACAAATGCTAGTGTAGTAATTAACATGGTAATTACATCTTTCCAAGTTTTATCGGCAGCTTCAATTATTTTAATTACACAATATAGAGGTAGTCAAGATAGTGAAAAATTAAATAAAGTATATTCTGTAGCTTTTTATTTTAATTTGATCACTGGATTGATTTTTTCATTAATAATATTAGCATTTAGTGGTATATACTTAAGATGGATTCAAACTCCTGATAGTGCATACAAAGATGCACATATATATTCGATGATTGCAGGAGGTACTGTGGTATTCCAATTATTATCTACTACACTTTCTTGTTTCTTAAAAGCTAATAATAATATGAAAACTTCAATGTTTATAACTATTATTGTTAACTTATTAAATATTTTGGGGAATTATATTTTAATTAACGCGTTTAAATCTTCATATCCTATAATTGGAGTAGCTTTATCAAGTGCATTATCAAGATTTATAGGATTTTTATTGATGCTATTAATGTTTAAAAAACGTATCGGTCAAAAACTTTCATTTAAAGAGTTTTTGAACAATAAATTTATGTTAAGAAAATTAATTAAAGTAGGTGGACCTAGCGGTGGTGAATCGGTGTCTTATCAATCAAGCCAAATAGTAATTCAAATAGTTATTAATCAAATAGTTAATGTAACGCTAAATGTAGGAATAGGTAATGTAAAAACATATGCTGCTATTTTTGCAATGGTCACATATATGTTTACATCAGCTGTTTCACAAGCTATGCAAGTTATAATTGGAGAATTATTAGGTGCTAAAGAAATAAAAGATACTAAAAAAATGGTGTGGAAAACTACTTTAATGGCTTGTATCACAAGCGAGATAATCGCATGTATTTTCTATTTTGCTAGTGATTCATTGTTTGGATTATTTAAAGTTTATGATAAAGAATTACTTGAAATAGGTAAAAATGTAATGTTAATTGAAATAGCTCTTGAATTTGGTAGAGCAATTAATATTGTAATGGTAAGAACATTACAAACTACAGGAGATGTTATGTTCCCTACAATTACCGCAATTATATTCTGTTGGCTTGTAGCTGTTGGTGGCTCATTCTTATTTGGTTATCCAAAAGACAATGGTATATCAATGGGATTAGCTGGTGTTTGGCTTGCAATGGCTATCGATGAATGTGCTAGAGCTTTAATATTTATAATAAGATTTGTAAAAGGTAAGTGGCAAAAATATAACCTTACGGCTTAATAATATTTAAAAGATTATTAAAAGATGGTAAAATATAGATTGAGGTAATAGAAATGAAATCAGTATTAATAGTTGTAGCTGGCGGTACTGCTAGTGGGAAAACAACAGTAGTTAAAAAAATTCATGAAAGATTAAAAAGTAAGGATGTACAAGTTATAAATTTTGACGATTATTATAAGGATTTATCTTATCTTCCAATAGAGATGAGAGCTAAAGTAAATTTTGACCATCCTGATTCACTAGATAATGATTTATTATTTAGTCAATTAAAAGAATTAATTAACGGAAACGAAATTGAAAAGCCTTTGTATGATTTTAAAACTCATACTAGAAAAAAAGAAACAGAAATAATTAAACCATCAAAAGTAATTATAGTTGAAGGAATTTTATCACTTTATGATAAACGTATTAGAGATATCGCAAATATTAAGATATTTGTTGAAAGTGATGATGATATTAGATTTATAAGACGTTTACGTCGTGATATGACAGAACGTGGTAGAAGTCTTGATTCTGTTATTGATCAATATCTTACAACTGTAAAACCAATGTATTATGAATTTATTAAACCAACTAAACGCTATGCTGATATAATCATTCCAAATGATAATAATCATGAGGTAGCGGTTGATATAGTAATGGCTAAGGTTAAAGAAATAATTAATAAAAAAGAGGAGAATAAATAATGATAGGAATTATATGCGCAATGGATGATGAACTTTCTCTTTTACTTGAAAAATTAACTGATAAGGAAGAAAAAAACATCTTAAATTATAAATTTTATAAAGGTAAATTTTTAAATAACGAAGTTGTATTATTAAGATGTGGTGTAGGTAAAGTTCAAAGTGCTGTAGGTGCAGCAATTATGATTGAAAATTTTAAACCAAGTTTTATTATTAATTCAGGTATTGCTGGTGGAATAAATGGATTAAAGCAATATGATGTTGTTCTTGGTAAAAATTTTAAATATTCAGATGTAGATGCCTCTGGTTTTGGTTATAAATTAGGCCAAGTACCAGGTATGCCTGAAGAATATCATACTGATTTAGAATTAGTTAATAAAGTTTCAGATATTTTAAATAATTTAAATGTTAAACATGTAATTGGTAATGTATTATCAGCAGATTCATTTATAATAAATGAGAAACAACTTTTAGTTAAATATGAAGGATTAACTGCAGTTGAAATGGAAGGTTGTTCAATCGCTCAAGTATGTTATATGACTGGTACAAAATTTGTATCCATTAGATTTATATCAGATGTTGTTGGTGGTTCTGATCAATCTGAAGCTTATCAAGTATTTGAAAAGAAAGCTTCAAATCTTTCAGCAAATATTTGTTATAACGTTTGTAAAACATTATAATAATTTTTATTTGACACATTTAACAAATATTTTATATAATTAAATTAAAGGTATAAAGATTATGAAATATTTATTTATGTGGATTATATTAGTGATCATTTCTTCATTAATATTAGCGTTATTGTTGTTCAAGGATATTAGAAAATTAAAAAAGAATAAATCGAAAGATGACTTTGAATAAAAAAAGGATTTATGGGTTTCCATAAATTCTTATTTTTTTTGATTAAGTGTTTCATTTCTTTTTAATCTTGCCATTCTATATAGTTCTTTATACTTAATACGTTCTCTATAATTTGCAGTATTTTGTAAGAAGAAGCGTAGTGCTGATTCCCATATAAATGCCCATGATATTATTTGTATTATTTCACCTACAAGACTTGTATATTGCCTTACAATATAAGATATAACCATTATGATAATTCCTAATAATAACAAGAAAGAACCAATCATAAATTCTCTTTTTATATCATATCTAATTTCATCACATTCAATTGCGTAATGAACAGCTATTAAAGTTTCAATTTTTAATCTTTCTTCTATATCCATATCTTTAGGATATTCAATTTCTAATTTAAACTTTTTTTCATTTGTAACAAATATATCATAAGTATCTTCAATAAATGAATATACTTCAGGTTTTAATAAAGATTCAGTTGAATAAGCTTTATAAAAATCATCTGTTGTTAAATCTAGATAAATAATTTGAACTTTTTTCTTATCTTCATAGATGTCTGTTCTTTGTTTATATTCATATATTTCAGTATCTACTAAATTGTTAAAGGTAATCTTTTTCTTATCTTTTCTCATTATATCACCTATCCTAATTTTATTTTATCATAAAATATTTCATTACTCAATTTCATGAAAAATAAAAAAGTTAGATAAAACTAATTAATTCTTTTGCTAAATGTGTAAAAAAAGAATAAAATGTTTATAGTAAGTATAGAAAGGATGATATTATGACTATTATTGAAAAATTAAGTAAATTACGTTCTTTAATGCAAGATAATAATTTAGGTATGTATTTTATCCCAACAGATGACTATCATACTAGTGAATATGTTGGTTCTTATTTTAAATCCAGAGCTTTTATGTCAGGATTTACTGGTAGTGCAGGTCAATTATTAGTAACACTTGATAAAGCTTATTTATGGACAGATGGAAGATATTTCTTACAAGCTGAAGAGCAATTAAAAGAATCTACAATAGAACTTATGAAGATGGGAGAAGAAGGTGTTCCTACTGTATTTGAATTTATCAAAAATTATAAAGGAAAAAAATCATTAGGATTTGATGGAAGATGTGTTTTAGCTACCTTTGGTAAAAAACTTGAAACAATTGAAAATTTAGAAATAAATCCTAATTTAGATTTAGTAAATGAAATATGGACAGATAGACCTGAATTATCTCATGAAAAAGGATATGAATTAGACTTAAAATATGCAGGCCTTGAAAGAGAAAAAAAATTAGATAAAATTCGTGAGAATTTAATCAATAAGGATGCTGATCTAACTATTATTTCATCATTAGATGATATTATGTGGACACTAAATTTAAGAGGTAATGATGTAACATGTAATCCTGTTATTTTATCTTATTTAGTTGTCGATAGAGATAAGGCTATATTATATTTAAATGAAAGTGTATTAGATACTAATTTAAAGAAAACATTAGCTAAAGCTAAGATTATTACTAAACCTTATGATTCAATTTATAGCGATGTATTAAACTATGAAGCTAAAAAAATTATTATTGATCCTTCAAAGACAAATTATAAAATGTTGAAAAATATTTTATTACATAATAGTGTTATTGAAGAAAGAAATATTACAACAGATTTAAAAGCTCGTAAGAATAAGGTTGAAATTGCTAATTTCCGTCAAGCTCATTTAAAAGATGCTGTTGCGATGGTTAAATTTATGTATTGGCTAAAGACAAATGTAGGTAAAATACCTATGACTGAATTGTCTGTTAGTGAAAAATTATTAAATTTTAGAAAAGAACAATCACATTTCTTAGATATATCATTTGGAACAATCGCTGGATTTGGACCACATGGTGCAATTGTTCACTATAGTGCTACAAAAGAAACAAATGCAGATGTTACATTAAATAATTTATTATTAGTTGATTCAGGAGCTCATTATCTTGAAGGAACAACTGATATTACAAGAACATTCGCTTTAGGAAAAGTTAGTGATGAGATGAAACATCATTTCACATTAGTGTTAAAATGCTATTTAGCATTATCTGATATTAAATTTATTAAAGGTGTAACAGGTCAAACACTAGATTTAGCTGCACGTGAAGCTTTATGGAGTGAAGGTTATGATTTTAACCACGGTACAGGTCATGGTGTAGGATATGTAATGAATGTTCATGAAGGACCTCAAGGTATTAAATATAATAGAGTACAAGAAGCATTTGATGAAGGTATGATTACATCAGATGAACCAGGATTATATCTAGCTGGTAAATATGGTATTCGTCATGAATCATTAGTATTAACTAAGAAATATATGGAAACTGAATTTGGTACTTTCTTACAATTTGAACCAATTACCCTAGTTCCATTTGATTTAGATGGTATTGATAAGACTTTATTAACAAAAGAAGAAAAAGATAAATTAAATGAATATCATGATAGGGTTTATAAAAAAGTTTCACCTTTCTTAACAGAAAAAGAAGCTAAATTCTTGAAAAAATATACAAAAGCCATTTAATTAAGTATTTTAGTTTAAAAGCAAAAGTAGATAGGGTAAAATATAAGAAATTTAGGAGTTAATATGGAAGCTTTTATTGCGATAACAATTGGTCTTTCAATTTTTATTATACTTGTATCAATTTATTTAATTTATACAGTTATTAAAATTAAAAAACTAAAGAAACAAATACAACTTTATAAAGATACAACATTAAGTAGTAAATATGTAATGTCTACTATATTGCCGTTATTGTTATTTATTCCTAGTAGCGCAATGATTGCAATTGACTTCATATTATTTTTAATATTATGCGTATTAGTGGCATTTTGCGTATATTTTAATGATTTATATGAAAAACTAAATAAAGAATTTATTAGATTATTGGAGGATGAAAAAAATGGAAAAATGGAATCTAGAAGAGATATATAATTCTAACGAATCATTTTTAAAAGATGTAGATTTATTTAAAGATGAATTAAAGAATTTTGAAAAATTTGAAGGTAAATTAAATAATAAGTCTAGTTTATCAAATTATTTTAAATTTGAAAGAAAAATGGATGAATGGCTAAGCAAGATGTATAGCTATGGTTCTATGAATTTTGATTTAAACCAAGGTAATTTAGATGCTCAATCTAACATGTCAAAATTACAAGATGCATATATGTTATATGCACAAAATACAAGTTTTGTAAGCGATGAATTATTAAAAATTGAAAGAACTAATTATGAATTATGGGCAAATGATGACCAATATATTAAAGCAAATTTATATAGAATTGATCAATTATTCCATTCAAAGGAGCACGTTTTAAAGCCTGAAATTGAAAAATTATTAACTTTATATAATCCTGTTACTCAAGCTTTTAGACAAACATATGGTTTATTAGAAAATGCAGATACTAAAGCTTGTGAGATTACTTTACCTAATGGAGAAAAAGTTAAATATTCAAAGAATAATTATACAACTTTACTTGAAGAACATTCAGATAGCCAAGAAGCAAGAAAGGCTATATTTGAAGGATTCTTTAAACATTATGATGATTTCAAAAATACATATGCAAAGCTTTATAAAGGTGTTGTAGATGCAGATATAGCACGTATGAAGGCTAGAGGATATTCTAATATTTTAGATACATTCTTAGATAATAATAAAATCAATAAAGATGTTTATCTAACTCTTTTAAAGACTGTTCGTGAAAATACAGCTCCTTTAAAGAGATATATGGAATTTAGAAAGAAATATTTTAATTTAAAAGAATATCATACATATGATAGATTTTTAACAGTTTCAAAGTCAGATGCTAAATACCCATATCAATTTGCGAAAGAAGAAGTTTTAAAAGCTTTAGAACCAATGGGTAGCGATTTTGTAGAACATGCAAAGATTGCATTAGCTGATGGTCATGTTGATGTATATCCTCAAGAAGGTAAGAGAAGTGGTGCTTATTCAACAGAAGTTGAAGGATTTGGACCATATATTCTATTAAATCACACAGATTCATTAGATTCTGCATTTACATTAGCTCATGAATGTGGACACTCAATTCATACATTATATTCAACAGAATCTCAACCATATGAGACAAAGAATTATGTAATATTTGTTGCTGAAATTGCATCTACATTTAATGAAAATTTATTCTTAGATTATCTATTATCTAAATCAAATGATAAAGCTGTTAAGATTCAAGCAATAGAAAAACAAATTAACAATATTGTATCTACATTCTATCGTCAAGCATTATTTGCTGATTTCGAATATCAAGCTCATGAAAAGGCTATTAATGGTGAAGGCTTAACATATAAAGTTTTATGTGATATTATGGCAGAACTTTATAAAACATATTATGGTATTGATTTAGATACAGAACCACTTAAGAAATATGTATGGGCATATATTCCACATATCTTTAATTCACCATTCTATGTATATCAATATGCAACTTGTTTCTCAGCATCTGCAAAAATCTTTAGTGATGTAAAAAATGGTGTTAAGGGTGCTAAGGAAAAATATTTAGATATGTTAAAAGCTGGTGGATCAGATTATCCTGTTGAGATTGTTAAGAAAGGTGGAGTTGATTTAACAACTGCTGCCCCTTTCAAAGCTGTATGTGATAATTTAGATCATTTACTTGATGAACTTGAAAAATTGGTTAAATAAATTTTAAAAGAAGGCAAGACCTTCTTTTTTTTAAAAAAAGAATTCGACAAAACTTGACATAAAAGTATATTATATATATAATATAGTTAATGATTTTCAGTAGGAGAGCTATATGAAGAAAAGAATTTGGAAATACATTTGGTTACCAATTTTAATAACATTAATAGCTGTATTTGGTTCTGTTGCTGTTTTTAATTATGTCAATCATAATACAAAAGAAGATAACATTACTTTTGCAAAATCTGTTGCAAATACAAAGATAATAGAGATTGCAAATGAAGTTGAAACTGTAATAGATAGAGGAGAATTAAATGTCAAACTCTATGAAGAAAACTATAATGATGTAGATAATTTATTTAATACGTGTGCTAATTATATTGTTGATAATACAAAATATATTAACTTTATTGCGCTTTATGATAAAGAGGGAGAATTAGTTAATCAAATAAATGATTCAACTGGATTTTGTAATCATAATATATTAACAAGTAAATATACTAAAGAGGAATTTGAAATAATAGAGAAAGATCCTACAATTAAATCATATGTTTCAAAGGTTTATGAATATAATGGACAAAAATTTTTCTATATTTTATATAAAGTAAATTATTTAAATGATGATTGTGGTTATTATGTAATTACAATTAATTTAAATTCATTTTTAGATTTTGTTCAAATTTCAGCACTTAGAAGCCTAGGATATGAATTTGAATTACAATTATTATATCTTTTAAATGATGATGGTTCAGTAATTTCAAATAGTATTTCTAATGATAATTTTGAATTTATTAAATCTGAATATAAAAATGGGAAAAACGAGGTACTTACTCTTAAATTATATAGTCCGACTAATTTTGAAGATTTAAGTGCTAGAAGATTATCAGCTACATTATTATCTATTGTTGTAATTGTATTATTAGCCTTATCAATTAATATTACTTTAATTTTAAATCAATCAGATATTTATAAAAAAGAAACTAGGGTTGATGCACTTACTCATATTCCAAATGAAAAAACTGAATTAATGTGGTTAATGGATTTAGAAAATAATGATAAGCCTTATATTATTTTCTATATTGATATAAATAATTTCAAGGAAGTTAATGATAATTTTGGTCATGATGCAGGAGATGAAATGCTTCAAAAACTTGCTAGATTATTATCCTTATCAGTTAGCCAGGATGATTTAGTTTCAAGAATTCATGGTGATGAATTTTCTATAATCATGCAAGGTTATTATACTAAAAATAGAGCTCTTGAGATTCAAGAAAGAATTTTGAGTATTGTTAATTCTAATATAAATATTCAAGGAAAAGAAATACCTATGAGTGTTTCAATGGGATTTGCGATTGTACCTGATGATACAAAACGTTATGATGAAGCTATTAAGATAGCAGATATGCGTATGTATCAGTTTAAGAAAAAAGTTAAAGAGAACACAGCCCCAGATATTTATAAAAAAATCGCAAACAGCTAGGAAATTGAATGTGTGATTTATCTATCTCACATTCTTTTTTTTAAATCTAATATGTTATAATACTTTTGAAGGTGATTGTAATGACTCATGAAGAGGCAATTAAATTAATAAATAATTCTAAAAATTTTGATGATAGTTTAAAAGGCTTTTTGTATTTAGCTGATAAAGAACATAATACAAACGCAATGATGGCCTTAGCAAATAATTATTATAATAATAAAGAAATTGATAAAGCTATTTCTTATTATAAAAAGGCTAGTGATTTTCATAATCCACTAGGTTTCACAATGCTAGGCTTTATATATTATTATGGTAGAGGCGTAGATAAAAATTATGAATTAGCTTTTAAATATTTTACTAAGGCTAGTTTAGATCATGAATATCATGCAATGTTAAAATTATCTGATATGTATCTAAATGGTTATTTTGTTAATCAAAATTATCATTATGCGTATGATTATCTTGAACCATTATTTAACGAAGGTATGATTAAGTTTTTAAAAAATGAGTACAAAGATAATCCTTTATTTGATGTTTCTATGAGATTTGGACATCTTTATAAAGAAGGATTATATGTTAAAAAAAATCTAGAAGAAGCTTTAAAATATTATGTACTTGCGTATAATGGATTTATTAAACAAATCGAATTTGATAAGTTTGAATCTTATAATAAATTAAAATTTTGTTTATCTAAGATAGAAGAACTAAAAAAAGAAATTAATAAAGACTTCTATATTCGCTATGATCTATTAGATTTCATATTTGATAAAAAATTCAAATTTGATTATAGATATGAAAATGATAATGTTGATTTAATCTTTAAATTTTTAAATAAAGAATTATTTATTTATCCACAAGTTAATAAAGTATTTTTATTAGATGAAATTGTTCTTAAATTTGGTAATGTATCTGATTTTAATAAAATCGAATATGAAGAAATAAGACCTATTGATTATCAATTTAAAGGAAGAACTCTTAGATTATATGATGAAGATAGTACTGTAATGCATTTTGATTTTGATTCATTTAATTCTTCAATTGAAATAAAGCCTGATTTTTATGATTTATTAGGTTATTTAAATAAAGGAAATGTATTATTAAAATATAAAGATCATGAAGAGAATGTTGTAGTTAATAAAGATAATACAATAGTTTATAATAATAAGACTTTTAAGAATATAGATGATTTTATGTTAAATAATAAAGAACTTAAAGATAAATTTAATTTAGTAGAGAAAATTATAAGTAATTTTTAATTTATATTTCTATAGTTAAAAGGGTGAGAAAAGATGATTTTAATTATAGCTGAAAAGCCTAGTGTAATGAAAAATATAATTGACGCTAAGCTTGAAAATTTTAGTCCAAATAAATATAAAGGTTATGCAATGGGGAAAAACTTTTGTTATACCCATTGCATAGGTCATTTATTGACACTTAAAATGCCAAATGAGATTGATAATAAATATACATTTTGGTCACTTAATAACCTACCTTTTAGATTTGATGATATTCCACTTAAAGTAAGTGAGAGTGTAAGTGAACAATATGAAATTGTAAATAAACTCATGCATGATGAACGTGTTGAAGAAATTATAAATGCCTGTGACTCTGATAGAGAAGGTGACTTAATATTTAGAAATTTATATAAATTTAGTCATCCTACTGGTAAAAAAATTACAAGAATGTGGCTTGAGAGTCAAACTGAAGAAGGTATTTTAGAGTCTTTTAATACTAGAAAGCTTGAAAAAGAATATAATAATGTATATTTTGCTGGAAAGGCAAGAAGTTATGCTGATTATATTATAGGTCTTAATTCAACTAGAGCTATGACTTGTAAATTCGGTGGAAAAGATAATGTATTAACTGTTGGTCGTGTTCAAACACCAACACTTAGAATTCTTGTTGATACTGAAAAAGAAATAAATGACTTCCATCCTCAAAAATTTTATAAAATTCAAGCTGAAGGTGTAGTAAATGATAGCGATATTGTTGGTAATTACACAAATGAAGACTTAGATCAAAATAGATTTATGAATAAAGAAGATGCATTGAAGGTTATCGAAAAAATAGGAATAGGAGATGCTTCAATAATTGAAGCAAATCAAACTGAAAGAAAAGAAAAACCTAAAATGTTATATTCATTATCTGATTTACAAGTAGATATGGATAAAAGATATCATATGTCACCACTTGATGTATTAAATACAGTTCAATCATTATATGAAACGCATAAGCTTGTAACATATCCTAGAACTGATGAAACACATATTTCAAAAGAATTAGCTCAAAAATCTTTAAGTATTGTAAAAAGTTTAGCATGCAAAGAAGATATTAAAAAACTAATTGAAGATAATCATTATAAAATTAATCCTATAATGATTGCAAAAAAAGATATTGGCGCGCATGAAGCCTTAACACCAACTGGTCTTAAAGTTGATAAAGAATATCTTAAAAAATTATCTATTAATGAAATTCATGTTTATATGGCAATTGTAGAAAGATTCTTGGCTTCTTTTTTGCCTGATGCAGTTATTTCTAAACAAAAAATTATTTTTGAAAAAAATAATGAAAAATTCGAATCAACTTTTGAAGCTTGTATAGAATTAGGACATAGAAAAGCTTATACATATGGAAAAAAAGAAAGCGAAAAGGAAAAACCATTCATTAATGCAAAAAAAGGAGATATTATCAATATCAAAAATCTTTTATGCGTTGATGGTGAAACTAAGCCACCTTCAAGATTTACTGAAGGTTCATTAATTAAAATGATGAAAAATCCTATTAAATATGTTGATGAAAAAGCAGATAAAGATGTGTTAAAAAACGTTGAAGGTATTGGTACAGAAGCTACACGTGCTGGAATTATAGATGAACTTAAAAAAAGAAATTTAATAGAAATATATGAAAAAAAATATATTAGACCTACAGAAAAAGGAATAAAACTCATTGATACAATTCCATCTGAAGATATTAAATCAGTTAAACTTACAGCTTATTTTGAAAGAAGACTTGATGAAATATCTAAAGGTAATTATACATGTGAAGAATTTTTAGAAGAAATTAATAAGCTTGAACTTGATTTTGTAAATCAAGTAAAAGGTATTGATATTTATAAATTAGAAACTGAAAGAAATAAAATCTGTGCATGTCCTATTTGTGGCCAAGCAATTATAGAACGTGAAAAATTTTATGGATGCATAAATAGAAATTGTGATGTTGCAATTTCTAAAACTGCATTAAACGCTAAATTAATTACTAGAAATCAAGCTAGATGTTTACTTACTATAGGAAATAGTGAAACTAAAGTTTTAGCAAAATCTAGTAAGACTGGCCAAGATTTTGAAGCTTTAATGAGATATCATTATGATAAAAATTTAAAATATAGAAATGTCTTAGAATTTGATTTTAACGCAGTAGCATTATCAGAAAAAGAAACTGAATCTTTAAAGGATAAACAAAAACCTATATGTAAATGTCCTAACTGTGGATCAAATATCATTGAAAATCAGTTTGCATATAAATGTGATAATCCTAATTGTAAAGTTCAAATTCAAAAATCATCACGTGGTGTTGTAAAGTGGACTAAGAAAGCTATTATTGAATTATTTAGAGATGGAATAACATCTTCTAGATTAAGTGTTAAAACTAAATCTGGTCAAGAAATGGATGTATATTTAAGTTATAGTTTTGATAGCGAAAAAGAATATCCTAATCAAATAAATTACGTATTTGAAAGAGAGAATAAAAGTGAATAATTATATTAAAATAAAAGAAATATATGGCAATAATAATATATCTGGTACTGTTTATGGGAATGTTAAAGTTGGTGATTTAGTTGAATTATATGATTCAATTAATAATTCACTTAATATTTTTAGTCATATTGAAAGTATTAATATATTTGGAATAGAGTATGATTCGTTAAGTCATGGTATTACTGCAAGTTTTATTTGCCCAGGATTTAATGAAGATTTTTTAGATAAAGGAATGAAAATTGTAGTTTGCGAGGAATAGTCTTTTGTAAGACTTTTTCCTAAATCAAAATGATCATATATTATAATTAAATAGGTGATAAAATTGATAAAAGTAAGATCAACTACTACAAGAAGTGCTTCATTTGAGTTAATTAATGAAGATAAATATTATACAGAAGAATATAATATTTATTTAAATGAAAAGCTAATTAAATCATGTGATAAGAATGTATTTACTTTATTTAACTTAAAACCTGATACATCATATTCTTTAAGAATAAAAAATGAAACAATTACTTTTTCTACAAAACATGAATCTTATTTTATAAATGTTTTAGATTTTAATGCTTGTAATGATGCTACAATAGATTCAACGCTTCAAATCAATACTGCAATATCAGTTGCAAAAAAAGATTCAACAGTGTATATACCAAAAGGTACATATCTTGTTACATCCATTTTTTTAAAAAGTGATATTACATTATA
>Ga0247611_10002078_pt1 | contig 33724 bp, 38 predicted proteins | sample 177DNAGHGhighgp2_FD_192422 | JGI IMG/M metagenome (GOLD analysis project Ga0247611, IMG submission 192422) | Sheep rumen microbial communities from Palmerston North, Manawatu-Wanganui, New Zealand - 1770 DNA GHGhigh gp2 | ecosystem: Host-associated > Mammals > Digestive system > Stomach > Rumen... | reverse complement strand
AGTCCAAAGATAAACTCCGATGCTTCCGAGGATTGCCACAATAATCAAAAGAACAAGAAACTTTTTTTTCATAATGTCATGCATTTCGTATTTTCAGACTATAATCATATCAATAAATTCCGATTTAACTGCCTAATATTTTTCTAAACCCACTCAAAGTTGACTTTACCGGCACCTATTTCAAAGTGGTATTTGGCAATGCCTAAATCCATCTTGGTATAGCCAATCATGGAAAATCCCTTCTTTGCTCTTATTTGGTGACAGTTGTTTTTCACTCCGATGTGTTCAAAAGAAAATTTCTGTTGATTCACGGCTGTAGGAGCAAGCAAGGCTGCTTCAACACCTTTCTTGAACCATGACGGAGTGATGTCACTGGTATTGCTCACTTGCTCAACGGTTTTGATTTTATGGCTGACACCTTGTGTCTCACCATAACCGATGGCAATGTAACAAGCAATCTTCTCGTCTTCGCCAAGCTCATACGTTCCTGGCACCTTCGAGTAGGATAGACCTACCCAACAAGTGTTCAATCCAAGTGTTTGAGCCAACAACACCAGATGCTCTCCATAGTAACCTATGCGTTCATCAAGATCTTCAGCTCTTTTTCCTGCCATGACAATATAGTTGTTGGCATTACGGAACTTCCCATATTTGGCCATTGTCCCTTGGAATGCCTTTGGCTCGTTAAGGATCAACTGCATATGCAGCTTGCCTTCACGATTCAGAACGGCAATCTGCTCTTCCAGTGCCTTTACTACATCGTCTGTCAAAGGCTCGTTTTTATATGCCCTTACACTATGCCGGGCTTCAATAGCTTCTTGTAGTGTCATTGTTTGTCTTCTTTGATAATCGGGTTCTTCCTTTCGTTCCATTTCTTGATTGGGCCAGAATGTGGGCCACGATTTAGTGTTATGCCATATTTGCGCAGGATCCTGAAGATGGAACTTCTGCTCTTGAAACCGCTGACAGCCCAAATATCGTCAATAGCATGGCCTCCATTGTACATGTTTACAATCGTAGCCTCTCGTTCTTGACGGGATTTAGTTGATTTTGTCTTGGTTTTGGCAGTACGCAAACGCATGATATGGGTAGATGCCTTACGAAGTGTGGCAACTTCTGCAGGGAGGGAACCAATCATGTCGAGGAAGTCTGATGTCTTCAAAGCAGAGAAGACTTCATCCTTTGAGTCAACCTTGTCGTGAATAGAGATAATGCGTATCACCTTGATACGGCATAGTTCGAGGAAGTAAGAAAGTTCTCTGGTACCACGCAACGCATTGCTGAATTTGCTCAATACCAGTTCATCACCTCGTTCAAGACTCATGAGTAGAGCTTTCCACTCTGGACGCAACTTCTCATCCTCGGCATTCTCTTCGACAATTTTCACGCAGCCGAATTTCTCCATCCAAGCCTTATCAGACTCGACGGATTCGTATGCCTCTGCCAGAAAGATGTAACCTACCTTTGCCATATTTGTTTTCAGTTTGTTAGTGGGTGAAACTTGCGTTTTTACCTGTTTTATGATGCAAAGATACACTTTTATTTCCAATAATAATCATACTCAAATGATATTTGTGCATTTTTAATACTTGATACTCGACTGTTTATTTGCTTTCGAGTATGATTATTTCAAATTTCAAGTATCATTTATAACAATACTTAAAGTTACAATCATACTGCTCGCTATTTCGATTATTATACTTACCTTTGCAGCGGATTTCAAACAATTATCAGTATATGTATAGCACTAAACCAAATTGTTACATGAATACTTTAAAGCTTTACTCAATGTTGAAAGTCAACCAAAAGAAAGCAAAGGAAACAAAGTATAATCATACTCGCATTATATTGGCTATTTCTGCCACTATAATTGCCATCCTTTGTATGGCATCATGTGCCACTGACAAGTCGAAGTATCATTTTGATTCAAGTAAAGATGCTCTTACCAGTTATCATGTTTACTTGTCTGAACTACAGAAAAAGGAATCTCTGTCTTCAGATGATTTTGTTGCCACTATCAGCAACTGGTCTGAGTTGCGCGATAGTGTTTATACTTACATCAGTAAGGATTCTGCATTCTATGCACATACTTATCTGTCTTCGGAGTTCTATAGCTTACATGACTCTATCAGAACTGAGATGTTCAGACTTGCCGTTGGACAAGACAGAACACTCAAAGACGTTCTTAGAGTCAAGAAGTCCACCTCACAATATAATAATGAGGAGGACATCAAAACCACTTTTAACTCAGCCAAAGCGTTTTATGCCTCTCTTGACAGCCTTGAAGTTTTCAAAGCAGACAAAGGACAGACGCTTGTCTTATACAGAAAATTCTTTTCCGGCATAAACGATATCGAGTTTAAGAAGCTCAACGATCTGAAATCAGTCATCCGTACTGAAGACAGATTATTCCGTACCTTCCTTACTCATATCAATGAATATAGTGATATATCTCTTGCTGATATTACCAAAGGTACAGAACAATTATGTAAGTCCGTCTATGGATATGCGACTGATGGAGAACTTGATGCCAAGGATGTTATGGTATATATGTCTATGCGCACGAACCGACGTTTGGTGCAGAACACCCAATCTTGTATTGAAAGCATCAAGCGCAGAGACAAGCTTACCGACAAGCAGCAGGAAGCTTATTACTGGATGCTCATTCAGCCTTACATAGCCATAGATTCCTTTGGAATGGCTATGCTCACCCCGGAACAGGAGAGGACGCTGCTCTCATACGCTGACGAGATTCAACGTATGGAACAGACTCACAAGCTTGGCAAGAATCACAGGAAACTTTCAGAAATGAGCAACCTCATTCTCAAACTTTACATATCAGGACTTTAATCAAGACATCACTATGATACAAGAAGAAATCGAACAATTCAAGATGCTTGCGCCAGCCATTTTGCCAGAACTCTTCGATAGCGTAAGCATCGCAGAAACAGACATCGACGAAGAGAGTGCCACAATTTCCTACGCATTGTCTCACCAGTATGACCTGGAAGATGTAATGGACAAATTCGAGGATCAGATGGAACTTACCATCCTCTATCATTTCATCCCGTCTGCTCATACTGATTTCGGACACCAATGCTGTGCATACTCAGATACACAGTTCGGCCACATGTTCAAGATACATGCCAGTACGAATGCTTCTGGTAAGGTTGAGACTCTGACAGTCACAGTGTACGATTCCTTGGATGCCATGTGTACAGACCTCATGGAAGACCTTGACCGCCATGAGAATCGAGGAAAATTCGTCCATAAGGTTCCTAAAGAAGACCTGTTGGTAGAGTTCTGCTAATGTATGGAGCTTGCTTTAATCAGACGAATAGCAGACATCATCAATGAACGAAGGACATGGATAAACGCAGAACTCAGTCCGAAACAGACTCCATATCTCATACCGCACGACGGCACTATTTCTGTATGCTACAGTTGCTCCCTGAACCTTCAGGTCATAGAAGCACGAAATGGCTACAAAAAAAATCAGAAGTGGATAATACCAGAAGTCGTACTGGAGAAATCTGCCAGAAAGATAAAGGCCCACGATGCAGCCTTTTGGGAACGGCTAACCACTGGGCAAATGAACTATCAGGACGTGGAACGTCTCATTCTCGATGCTACTTACGGCATAGTAAAACTCACACTCGATGAATACGGAATTTAATGTTTAACTCTAAAAACGTGTAAGTATGATATTCTCAATGATCCATCTGGTGCTTATCTCCGTGATAATCCTTGCACCTTGGTTCCTTTACAAGAACCCGTCGCGTCGGATGATACTGTTCTATCAGCGGATGTCCTACAGTACCCATTGCAGACTGTTCTATGGCAAGATTCTGCTGCTGACACTCATCCTTTTCCACTTCGTCTGTTACTGGATGAAGCCAGGAGAATATGGAGTGATGCTGTCCACTGTTCTGGTGTTTTATCTTTTCTCGGCAAAACGTACTCTCTCACTGATCAATGGCATACGAAACAGCCGTGGGGTCATGGTGTTTGTCTTCACAATAGCACTGGCACTATTGTTCACACCTCACATGTACAGTCTCGGTGTGACTTTGGGCTACATTCTTCTGGCAGTAGGCTTCTATCCTTCAAGTCTGCTGGAGGGTGAGAAACCATCCCATAAGGAGTTTGCCACCTATCAGGAATTTCAGGATGACATTATTCGGAACTACTACTTATAGCACCACTCTAAGTGGACACTCGGTGATTTAATCAACGTCTGCTACAGTCAGACAAGTATTCACAAGAAAAGGATTGTAAATGGATAACAAGAATGTAACTTTGTATGGAATGGAGAATGACATGGCTCTTCTCCAATTCCTTCGCTCGAAGAATACAGAACGATTCACCAAGCTCGATGCCTTCTGCTATCTGATTGGCAAAATGTCTGGTCAAGGCAAGGAACATAAAGGCGATTCTCCTTCAGACGTTTCACCACTTTGTCATGGCGGTTTCACAGGTTCAATCTCTGAGCTGGCAAACGACTGGCATTGGCACCGCGCCACAGTTCGCTCATTCCTTGATGGACTGGAAAACCTTGGTGTCATCAAACGAGAACTTCAAGGGCGCGACTATCATTTCACATTGCGAACACACGCCAGTCTTTCTGTTCCAATCATCAATTACGATACAGTGCTTGAAGTCGCATACCTTCTTCTTCAGCACTGGGATGAGTACAATTTATCTCCAGAGTTCCTGGCCGCTTACTTTGAAGCATACGACGGAACAATCACGGAAAAATGTATGTGCGATGACCCCGATTGGGACAAAGCACAGGATAATGCAGAAACCGTCTTGGAGGCTTTCTCTCATCTGGAATTTTCGACCGTCTATAACTGTCAAGATAGTGATTCTCTTGTCCAGATGGTTGCATCCACTTTCAAAGGTGCAGGTCAATGGTCATGGACAAAATGGATGCAAGCCTTGATGTATATGGACTTTGTGTTGATGGGAGATGATTTCCCAGATATTGATAAGTCTGATGATGACTCATACAAGCACAATGCTTTTGTCTGTGACTTCTCAAAGCAGGACATGCGTCTGCTACGTGAACTGTTCTACAAGTTGAAGAAGATGGAGAAAAATGATTCCGAGCAAACGGACTCAAACCACACTTCTTCTTCCCTTACTTCTCAGGATAACGAATGATGCTTTTAATCTGTAAACAGTCTTTTGCTTTTTTCATGTAGTCCGGGAGCAAGCCCGGAGGCTGACTGAAATGTTAGCGCGATGGGCTTGCCCTTATCGGGGCACCAGGCTTGCCTGTTGTCCACTCAACGAAAGGGAGGGGTAGCCTAATACCCCTCGACCTAAAAGGACGAGGGAGAGGTGTCCAGATGAATTAGCAAGCTAAGGACACAGATAGTAACAAAAACAACCATACGAAGCGTATGAATGGAGCTAAACAGGTAATTGATTTCCGTGCCTCTAAAGGCTTTACGGTATCGCAGAGCAACGAGCATCTACGTGTCTATTCAGACAAGACACTGAAACATGCTCTTTCCATAGGCAACTATGATTTGACTCGTGAGCATCTGAATTTCGAGATAACCAAAGGAGGCAAAATACAGCCAGTCGATAAGACCAGGAGCATCCCAGAGCGAATCGCAGCAAATCTTGCAGCTCGTGGTATCAAGGATCCGAATGAAGGGCTTGAAGAACCTCGGTTCCGAACAGTGGTGAATTTCATCCTTGGAGGAAGCCGTGAGCGAATGCTTGAAATAGCTTTCGGTGACCAGAAAGTGAACCTGGCAAAAGGTGCTGATAATTCACACCTGAAACGTAGCAAGGATATAGAACAATGGGCGAAGGATATGTACTACTTTGTCAGTGACAGATGGGGTGAAGAAAACATTGCAGCTTTCGTCGTTCACTTGGACGAAATGAATCCTCATGTGCATCTTACTCTTCTGCCTATTGATGAGAATGGTCGCTTTGCCTACAAGAAGATTTTTGCAGGAAAAGACAAGTTTGAGTTCAAGGCAAGGACACTGGCCATGCATGATGCTTTTGCCAAGGTGAACGAGAAATGGGGTCTCTATCGTGGCACAAGTATCACCGAAACTGGAGCCAGACACCGCTCAACGGAAGAGTACCGCCGTTTGCTCGATGAGGAGTGTGTCACACTGGAAGATAAGATAGAGAACCATCGTAAGGTGCTGTCAGGTCTTCAGCAGGACATTTCACTGGCAGAACGTCGTGTGAAGGGGCTAACATCTATGGTGCTCAATCTTGAAAAGGACAAGGAATCAGTTGAGAGAGAACTGGATAGTCTGGCATCTGCTGTTTTGGATAATGCTGATGGCAAGCTTTCCAATGAAGACAAGATAGCTGCTCTTCACAGACAGCTCGCAGACATCAATGCAAAACTGGCAGATAAGAAGCAGAAGCTGTCCGATGCAGAGGATAAACTTGACAAGCTGAAGAAAGAGGCTGAGAGCATCAAGGAGCGCACAGAAGAGCTACGAGGTGAAGCTACACAAGTGGCTACTTCGGTGCAGCAAAAGGTACGTGATGAAGTGACCAAGGCACTCTATGAGAATGTGGTCAGTGATTTCAGATTGAGACTCCCACAGATGCCTGATGACGTTCAGCTTCATCTGGACGAGTCAGTACTGATGGACGTTGCTGAACACGGGAACCAGATTGTGGCTTGCGCCATGCTTCTGTTTGCCGGATATGTCGAACAGGCGACAGAGTTTGCCAAGGGTCACGGTGGAGGAGGAGGTGGCCCATCTTCAGGATGGGGACGAGACCCTAAGGATGATGATCGTGAGTGGGCGCGTCGATGTGCGATGATGGCTACCAAGATGATGCGCTCTGGTTCTGGGCGTAAATTGAAGCGATAATCCTTTGCTGAAGTTGCCACTTGAAAATTCGATTATAGTCAATACATTGCTCAAAGTAAGTAATCTTAAAAAGTAAAACAAGAATGAAAAAAAAGATTGTAATCATGTCCATGTTATGCCTGGCACTAACTGCTTCGGCATCTGGACAATCAAATGAAGTTGACTCTTCCTACATGGAGCCAGTCATCACGTCGGATGTCATGCTGCAATCCCTGCAGCCCACCTATCTCAGAAACGTCAGCGACGGCTCAGGATGGGACAGAAACTGGTTCCTGGAGGTCAAGGGTGGAACATCTGCTTTCCTTGGTTCGCCAGTGGGTTGTGGTGACTTGTTCGATCGTCTCACTCCAGCTGTGCAGGTTGGTATCGGAAAATGGTTCACTCCAGCCGTCGGTGGTCGAATTGAGTTTCAGGGTTGCCAGTTCAAGAACGCAGAGTTTGCCACTATGAAGTACCAGTTTATACATGCTGACTTCATGTATAACCTGACCGCTTTCATTAGCCAGAATGAACTTGGACTATCTCGATGGGATGTTATTCCATTTCTGGGCGTAGGCATGGTTCATAACTCAGATTGGTCAAGTGGAAAGGGAAGTGGCACTAACCATCCCTTTGCCTTTGCCTACGGTCTTGAAGCAAGATACCGAATCACTAACCGTCTGCATCTGCTTGCAGAGCTGAGTGGTATGACTACCATGAAGAACTTTGATGCCATAGGTTCTTCCAGTCGGTTCGGTGACAATATGTTTACACTGTCAGCAGGATTATCTGTGACCATAGGTAAGGTTGGCCATAAAAGAATCATCGATGCAAAGCCCTACATGAGCCAGAACGAATGGCTGCTGGACTATGCAAATGGCCTGTCATCCCGAAACAGATACTTGACGAAACGTGTCCATGAGGATGAGCAGTGTATGGCAGAGTATCGTAAGATTCTGGAGATAGAAGGTCTGCTTGACCTCTACAAGGACAGGCTGACAGACAAGGGACATACGAAAATCAAGTCACTATATCCTAAGAATGATTATTCTGGCTTGAATAGTCTTCGCGCACGTCTGGCTAACCGAGGATGGGACGGTAATCCCAATACGATGCCAAGAGCTATGCAGAAACGTAATGGCGTGGAAGATACTGAGGATATCTATTCACTCGATAGCCTTTTCAACAACTCAGGCGTTACAGACAAAGCTTATCTGAGTGCTATGCTCAACGGGCAGGGATACATTGGTGCTCCCATCTATTTCTTCTTCCATTTAGGTACGGATGTCCTAACCGAAAAGAACCAGGTGATGAACCTCGACGAGATAGCCAGAGTAGCCAACAAACATGGCCTTCAGGTAAAGGTCATAGGAGCTGCTGACAGTGCTACAGGTACGGAGTCTATCAACGATAATCTGAGCCGTCAGCGAGCGGAATATATACGTCGCTTGCTGCTTGAACGAGGCGTTGATGACAGTCGGGTATATACCATCTATGCAGGTGGCATAGACAAGTATTCTCCTGCTGAAGCGAACAGAAACACCTGTGTAGTGCTGTCTTTCTAAAGAATCTTTATAACATTTACAAACAATTATGATTGATATTGAAACTATTACCCCCCAGCAACTGTTGCTGATGCCCGTCGATGAGTATCTTCGTACCTTTGGCAACAAGAAAGCGTCTAAACGCGCTCTTGCCATCCTGTGTACCAAGTTACTGAAAAATGCAGACCGTCTGCGTAAGAATCTGATTGGTGGCCGTCCACTGTCAAAAGACGGGGAACCTCTATGTGTCGGTGACCTCATTCGTGTTCCACATCCATACCTCTACAAAGCGAGGATTGGACAGGACAGCCTTCACTTTATCTGCGAGGCTCTGGAGAGAAATGAGCTTAGACTGAACATGAACGACAAGGCCATTGAACAGTATATTGAGACATTCGATATAAACATAACCAAGCTCCGCATGGTGCTTGAACTCCTTTGCCGTCAGTGCCTCAGAGAGAAGAAACGTGACTTCTCACGCATCTTCGACCGTAAGAAGGAAATCATGCCTGGCTTTGACTGCTATGTGCTTGTAACCAGAATATAGGTTATCTCATTTTTCATTGTACCTTGCATTTTATGATTAAATATGAAAGAAGGGCACCGCTCGTGATGAGTAGTGCCCTTCGACTTTGTTACAGAGGATGTTCAGCGATGAAACCGATAACCAGTGTTCTCCTCCTGTTTAGGAAGTGCTTTAGCTGCCAAAGACTCAGACTGCTTTGCCTCTGTCTTGGCTTCCTCCTGTTCATTATTCTCAGGTGTCTTCACACCGTTGCTTTCATCTTTTGTTTCCTGAACACCTTTGTCCAGCTGAAGCTGAATGGCATCAACCTTCTGGGTAATCATCTGTGATGCTTTCTTCACATCCGTCAGGATGGTCTTGATGAAGGTTGGTTCCTCCTTCAGACTCTCCAGCCAGCCTTTGAGGTAGGCAGCTGAATCTTCCTTCAAATGTTTGGTCATGCCATAACGCTGAGAAACAAGCGCAGCCGTCATTTCAGCCTTCAGCTCCTCGGTACTGTATTCCTTACTGCCGAAAGAGGTTGGTTTGAGCCTGTCTAACTGGTCTTCAGCACCTGTTGAATGAGCCATCTCGTGGAAAAGATTGCTATAGAAGGACTCACCATCCTTGAACTGTGATTTCTCTGGTATGACAATTTCCTTCTTTGAAATGCTGTAATAGGCATTGTCACCATGAATAGGCTTGATGGGGCAAATCCACTCGTTATGCTCAATCATATGGTCAACTGGCTTGAAAGAGAACTCTTCGCCCTCTGCCACTTGTGGACGCACCTGCTGATTTTGTTCTTCCAGCTTGTGATACAGTTCCGGGCGAGCTTCCTTCAGGTTCGTCTGGTCAACGTTGAAGACGTTATAGACAGACAGTTTCGGATAGACGTTGTATTTTGCCTTTTCCTCTTCTGAAAGTCGCTTGTAGTCATCATACTTAATCTTCTCCTTCGTTTCCTTGTCAACACAGGTGAAGGTGGTGATGAATACAGGGATGGACTTGCTTCCTTTGTTGATGGACACCTTGGGCAGTTCATTGCCCTCTGCATCGGTAAGCTGCACCTTACCACCTTCCTTGTCCTTGCCGTAGTTGAGACCAACCACACGGTCGAAGGTACAGAATACAGGCAACTTGAAACCTTCTTTCTCGCAGTGCATCATGAGCATCATGGCGTTCATGCCATTGTACTCTCTGCCTGAGAGGTTCTTTGGCCATGTGAGAGCACCCTCCGTAAACCAAGGCTTCTTCCAGTCGCTCTGAAGAGTTGAGATTTTCTCAATCATCATTTCGGCGAACTTTTCCAAAGCTCTGTCCTCGGCTGATGGCCCTGCATGGTTATATTTGTTATCCTTACGCATAGGCTTTAGGTGTTAGGATTGTTGGCTGTCTTGTCCCACTTAGACACCTCACTGACACGGCAAGCAATGTCAAAACGGTCGTTATAGACAGACATCTGGAGTTCACCCTTGGCATTGATACCAGCCTTGGGCTGCATCCAGTCCTTACGGCTCTCGCCAAACTGGAGGAAACGGATCCAGGTGTAATCGTAGTTCTCGCCGTTCTTCTCGCTGCTGAAGGCTGAGAATACACAGAAGGGATTGCCCTTCTTGTCCTTCTTCTCCTCAATCTTGTTGCCGAGCGTGCCACGGAACTCGATATCACCCTTGATGCTGTCTTCAGAACCTGCGCTGAAGGTGTTGATGCCTGTTGCAGAGAGATTCAGATAGAAAGCTTCTCCTTTCTTGTGGAAAGTGAGAGTGCCAACCACCTCGACACGATTGCCTACAGGATAGTTCGCAAGCTCCTCCTGAGAGCCGCCATCCTTGGCCACGCTGATTTCTACGGTCTTGTTGATGCCAGACTTGGCAGGGATGACCACGTTGATACCTAATGACATGAAGGGCTTACCCTCCTTACCTGTACGCATCTGCGCTGAGCGTGAGATGGTACCACAAACTGTTACATTACATTTAATCATAAAAGCTGAAAATTAGAAGTTAATATTAAGAGAAAAGTTATAGTTGCTGGTCTTCTGTCGCTGCATGTCTGATGTCTTCCGCTATCCAGCACAGTAAGGCTACCATGACAGAACAATAGATAATACATCCGATCAGACCTAACAGGCAATACAGTCCATAGATGATGCTGCCGATGATAGTTCCGGCTATCAGCAAGGTCAAAACCTTATTGAAAATTCTTTCATTCATGTTACTTTCTTTGAATGGATTGTTCCTGGTTCTGCTGTGCATCCACGCCTTGCTGATAGTTCTGGGACATCTGCTGTGAAACAACAATGCCGTTCACCACACTGGCTACTGCACGACGTTTATCATCCTCAGAGAGGTTGCTGTTTCCCAAGGCTTGCTGGAGTCTTATCATTTCAGCATTGGTGATTTCATGGGTGAAGTTCACCGTGCCGTTATCCACCTGAAGAAGTGGCCTGTTATCGGAAATGATAAGATTGCACACTTTCATGTGGGGGAGGAGAGAAGTCAGGTCTATCTGTCTGTTGGCTGCTGCATCAGTGACAGCTTGCATCTTTTCCTCCTCGCTCTTGTTGTCAATCTGGATTGCCAATGCCATCAGTGAGGTGAAAAGAGTCATGGCCATCTCTATCACTGGGTCACCATTTGGGTTCATGCTCATACCGCTGTCCTCCGAAGACAATATTTTCTTCATCCATTCGTCAGGTGACATATTCGTGTCAATCTGCTGTTGGGCTGTGACAGTTTCCTGAGCTACAGGATTTGCAGCCTTATAGCTGGCCAACAAGTCCTTTCCGTTATGAAGCAACTGTTGAGACAGTCCACCTTTCTGGCTTATCTCAGCGATATATGCAGCTGGGTCAATATTGCGTTTCGTGCCGTCACTGGCAATGGTCTTGACCTCAAAATGCAAATGTGGCCCTGTTGTCCTGGTTCCTGTATTTCCTGATACGCCAATCTTCTGACCGGCATTGACATTATCTCCAACCTTCACGTCGATGCTCGACATGTGCATGTAGGTCGTCTGATACTTGCTGCCATCTTCACGGTTATACTCAATCGTAACCGACTTGCCGCCGCCAGTGTTGGCATTGTGGTTCACACCAACCACCTTGCCGTTGTTCTCTGTGGCAAGCAGTGCCTCGTTTTTGCAGCTTACGTCAATTCCTTTATGGAACTGCGTCTTGCTGTGATCCATTGGGTCACGACGGTTGCCGAATGGTGAAGTCACCAGCATGAACTCCTCTCGTTTCAAAGGAAGGGAATAAAGACCATTGGGAGTGGGCTTTGCAGTAACACTATTGGCAGGAGTGGCAGACACATCCCCCTTGCGGTAGTCTGTGGTGCCAATCTTCTTACCCTCTCTCTTAGCCTGTTCAATCACCATCTGGTCATATTTCTGCAGGTTTGCCCCTTCAATGACTCCAACGATGGTGCTGACATAGTTCTTGGCGGTAGCATAACCACCAGCCTTGATGCCAGCAGCCCATCCTTTGTAGTCATCGGCAGAGAGGTTCCTGGTGTATTTCTGATAGCGGTCTGCCATGAGGACTTTACTATGGTCTTCATAGCTCTGCCCAACGTTATCATACTTCTTGAACTTCTCATTGGGCTTGTCATCGTCGGCACGGACGAACTGACCATTGAACTCACCCTTTACACCGAAATGGTTATTGGCAGTTCTGGAAAGCATACTCTTTCCTTCTGCTGACTCAATGATACCTTGGGCAAGAGTGATGGATGCAGGGATGCCATATCTGCGCATCTGCTCCATAGCTTCCGCTGCATGTTCCTCAATATATTTTTGTCTTGATGCTGTCACGTTTTTACTCTTTTAGGTTATCGATGAAAGGCTTGATGCTTCTCTGGTTCAGCCTTAGTTTCCTTTTCTGAGGCAACACCAGGTGACACCAATTCTGAGATACCGCGCTTTGCCGTCTGCTTTGGAGCTTCCAACTGGTCACAGATGGCTACACGCTCTCCGGCACGGATGAGTTTTGGCAGATAAGTGTCAAGGGCATGGTATGGGAATCCTGCCATCTTTACAGCATTGCCATCAGGCCCTTTCTGCTTGGTGCTCTTAGTGAGAGTGATGCCGAGTATCTTAGAGGCTTTTTCAGCGTCCTGCTGATAAGTCTCATAGAAATCACCTGTGCGGAATAGTAGAAGAGCGTCTGGATGCTTGCTTTTCAAGTCCAGGAACTGCTTCATAATCGGAGAAAGGACTACGGCAGCTACGGCTTTGGTCTCTGCTTTGGTGGCTTCTTCCTTGGCTTTTTCCTCCCTACGCTCTTTCTCCTTTTGTTCTGGAGAGTTACGACGCTTTTCTTCTTCCTGCTTCTTCTCAGATTGCGTCTGCTCTTCCTTCTGCTCTTCCTTTTTGTCTTCCTCTTCATGGGCTTCGACATTCTTTGTCTGCTCCTTGGTTTCAGACTGTGCTTCCTGCTCAGTCTTGTCGGTACCAACGGCTACTGCATCTGTACGTTCCTTACGGAGCACGTCGGCAAAAAGGGATGCTGCAAGATGAGTCTTGTAGTCCTGTTTGTCATCAGCCAGCCACATACGCTGCCACTGCTGCTGATTGACTTCACGGGCTTGGAGCCTGTTGCCGTCGATGGTAGGTACGCAGAGAATGACACTCGGCTTGTTGTCAGTGGCTTTGGTCTTGAAGATGTTCACACGCTCGATACGTGCCAACTCCTCGGCAGTAGCCTGACTCTTGAAAAGGTCTGTCTTCAACTCAGGCTTCTCCATCGCCATAGCATAGTATCTGGAAGCCATCTCCAGACGCATGTGGTCACTGGCTTCTTCATTGCCTTGCTTCATGGTCACGAAAAAGCGGTTGACATCTGCCTTGTCAGCATATATGGCAAAAGATGGCTCATTCTCTGGCTTCAGGAACATTGCCCACTTGCCAGCGTCATCCCTCAACATAAGCACTTTGTCGAAAGCAACAGAGTTGGAACGGCTGACGGCTTCTGCAACATCGAGCTTGGCAAGGTCTCTCAGTTCCCAGTTGTTGAGCTTAGAAACGGAAACTTCCTTGCCAGCGAAGAAACTGTCATCAGGACGATAGCCCAGCGAGCCATCCATGTTAAAGAAGGAAATGGTCTCAAAGCCTTCTTTACGCAAGGCTTTCTCGATACGTCCTTTGTTCATGCCTGGTATCTCATTGTCCACTTCCAAGGATGCACCTGCAGGGAGTACAACATCTGCTTTCTTTGCCTCAGAGTCACGAACTACGACAAATTCCTTGGTGTCCTTGTTGGGCAGGTTCTTCAGCTCATCAGCTACATAGTAGTGCTTGGGCTGTTCTGCCTGTGTTTCCTCATTCTGCTGTGGGGATGACAGTTCAACCTTCTCACCACGCTCTGCCTTGTGAAGCATATCCAGAGCATTGTTGACATCCATCTCCACGACATCAATGAGACAGGGATTCTCTTTGAGTTCACGCTGCCAGAAATCGACCATCTTCATGCTTTCGGCAGAGAGCTTGGCAGGAAGTCCCAATTCAAGCATCTTACTGCCAGCTGCCAACTCGACAATAAGGCGTTCCTGCTTTGCAGCATCTTCAGGAGAGGTGTTTCCGTTGTTCATGCCGTTACGTCCCAGACGCTGTGCATTGCCTGTGGCACTTACCACCTGACGCATGAGTTCATTGGTGAAGTCCTTGTAAGACTCAAAATCCTTCTCACTTGGCATATACACCGTGTCTTTCTTGGCATCGTAGTGGGCAACACCGCTGCCGTCGAGACGGATTGGAACAAGGTTGTCGCGTGTCTTCAGGATGAAGTCATTGACTGAAATACGGAGGTGGTCACTCTCAGATTTGGAGTGCTCACGATCCTCAAAGGTTCCATGTGTCTTGACTTCCTGCTCATAGCGTTCCTTGTCAACGAAAGGAAGGGTTGTCTGGTCAATATTGAACAGAGCACGGACTTCACGGGTTCTGACTCCCTTGTATTCTGCTTGTTGCTTTTCGTCCAAAGCCTTGTAGTCTTCACGGCTGATGACATCTTCAGGATTATGCCTGTTGACATATTCCTTCCAGTTGTACCAGTTGAAGGGAACACCCTTTTCCTTGGACTGTACTGACTCGCCGCGTTTCTTGGCTTCGCTGAAAAGCGTGTACTCGTTGGTCTTGTAGTTGTTCTGGTCACTGTGAAGTGCCATTATCATGGCATTGAAGGCTGAGACATTGACACCTCGTGGATAGAAACGTGGTGCCGTCTTCTCTGATGGGTTCAACCATACACCGCCATTCTCCTTGGCTCTTTCCATTGCATTGATGAGAAGTTCAGCCTGTTTTTCGGCTGCTGCTTTCTCCTGTGGGTTCTTTTCCTGCATATCTCTATTGTTTTAATGGGTTTATTATCGTTGTGCAAGTGGCCTGGTCTGAGCCTGTTGTTCACTGGCTGCATAGTTCTCAGCTGCTATCTGTCGCATCTGGTCGTTCTTGGCAAGTACGGCATTGGCAAGTGTGTTAAGAGGCAGTGCGCCCTGATTGTATGCATCCACAACTCTGTCCGGCAATGCGATGGTGCATGGAACCTTGTCGATGGTTGCAATCAGACAGTTGCCCTTAATCTGCGGTTGCGAGATTCGGGCATTGAGGGCTTCATCCTCATAGACCTTGTAGTTGCCCCGGACATTGGCGTTTCCACCTTGTCCGTAACTGACTCCTTTGTGATTATCCAAGGCTTCGTGACCAGCCTTGTTCAAAAGGTTGAGTCCTCCCATACCGATGAGAACCATCTTCAGAATGGGATTTCTGACAAACATACCTGCCACGATACTGGCCAAAGGCAGCATGTTATCCTTCAGACCAAGTGATTTGGTCTTACCTGTGAAAATGCCTACAAGCATGTCTGGAAGCATGGCCAGTACATAGCCGAGATTGTGACCTATGTCGGAAATGCCGTTCAGACCAACAGAGCTGAGCAATCCGCTCCAGCCATTCTGATTGGTCTGCTGTGGTTGCTCCTGCTGTGCTTCAGGTTGTGTCTGGGCGACTTCTTTTTGCTCTTTTACAGGCTGCACCTGTGTTTCCGTTGTCCGTTCCACTGTTGGGGTATTTTCTTTTGGTTTTGGCTTGGGTTGTTCCTGATTCCTTTTTGCCTGAGTAGCCTTGTATTCGGCTCTGTGTTCGGGCGCAATAATCAAGGGAACATCATCGGTTTCTTTTGCTCCCACCTTATCAATGGCGGCATTCAAGGCAAGGTCAACACCAACGAACTTGGCTGCTCCAGACCAACTGCCACCGATACCGCCCATCGTCATATAGTCTGCGGCTGCTCCTAAGACATAACCCGTTCCTTTTTCCAAAGTGGATGGATTATACCTCTTCTCAGCCTGTGCCGTGATATGGTTCTCCAGTGGCGATTTGTTAAGTGCCTGGGGAAGATAGAAGATGGTGTTGGTTGCTGCCTTGCGCATGATATAGTCAATGGATGACTTCGGAATCTCATCCTTGATCATCTTTTCAATCATCATCTTCTCTATCTCTGGAGTGACGGCGATGTGCTGCTTTTTCAGCTCATCCTTCACCATCTGAACGTAGTCTTCAGTATGCTTGGAGTTCCATTTCCCCGTGTATCTGAGAGAGGCAAGACTGGCTGCTTGTGCTGACATTCCACCGTCAGGCCCAGCTGCTCCAGCCATGATATACGGCAAGCTGCTGGTATGAATGGCCATCTCTTCAGACTGCTTTAACCGAAGGTCTCGCATTACTTTGTTCATTATTGGCAAGACCTTAGTTCTGAATAACTTATCGTTGTTTGTTTCTGCCATTACTTAAAGTGATGTTACAGGTTAATTATGAGGTAGATTACCTGATATTCTCATCAGCTGTTCAAACATGTCATGGTCGATTTGACCTTGACGATAGGCATTGTGAATGTAGGCAAGAGTACGTCCATAAGAACCTTCTCGTCCTGACCCGAAATGATCATAGATGTCCATCAAGTGATTGGCGACTGTCATATTCGTTTCTGGAGGGAATGTAATCCAGTTTCCAGTTTTGTCATGGAAGGATGGTATTTCCGTGTTGATGCCAGTCTGTGAGATTCCTCCTTGGTCAGAGGCAAGGAACCCGTCTGAATTTCCGCTACCTGTAGATGAACTGCTGCTTCCTCCTGTGGAAGAACCACTGCCATCAACTCCGAAGAACTGAGGTAAGGCGGTAGCCATCAATACGAAGCACATACAGCTGCCTACAGTCATCATCATCCTCTTCCTGATTTGGGTAGAATTGGTCTGCATACTCAGATAGATGCTCATGGCACCTGCAACGGCTATCACGGCAGCTATCACATAACACACTCCCTGAACATAAGGAAGGTAAGAACCTACGCCGTCAGCAGCATCGCTCAAACCAGACAAGCCACTGTCTGCGAATGAGGACACTGCCATTGGCATAGCGAAAATTATGGAAAACAATCTTTTTGTTATCATAAGTTCAATTGGTTTAATATCTGTTCTTTTGTCTGTTCGATGGCGTGATGATAGACTTCCATCTGTTTTGGAAAGTATTCCTCTAACCATTCGTCCTTATCCACATTGTCATTGATGAACTTGATTGCCAGCATACGGTCAATCTCTATGGCAGCTTCACCTGCCTCGCTGTTGTTGAACCATGCCTTTGTCCACCATCGGATTCCGCTTTTGTCTGGATAGACACTCACAAGTCTTGGTATATCGAAGCTCTGCACGTCAATCTCCAGCTCTGCCAACGGATCGATGAGTCCGCTACTGGCTACGGCTCTGTCTTCAGCTTTTTTTTTTCGAGTGCGGACATCGTACTGAGGAAGACATGATGCCTCAATGCCAGATAGTTGAGGAAATCGGCTATCAGCAGGTTCTGCACTTTCTCAGCCAATGGTATGCTCCTGGCACCCATTCCCAAAGGATTTGCCATGCTGGGCAGGGTCTCATAGAAGTAGTTCTTCATCGCTGACATCGTGAAGATGTTGCGAAGCGCAAGCTCTGTATGCTCAGGAATGGAGTACAGGCCATTGCTCATGTCACTCATGTAGTCCGGGAAGAAGCGCATCATCAGCTCTTCAATCTCCTTCTGGTCTTTGTCGTACATGGTATGCACGTCCATGTCGATGGTGACGAACTGAGGCACGGCACCTACCTGACCTTGCTGTTCCATCGTTTTGAGGTTGCCGTAAATCATGGTGAGAAATTCCAACGGGTTCATTTCCTCGCCATTGTACTTAACTTCCATGTGGAGCATGTCGGCACTCACAGCGACCACCTGACCTGCCTTTACTACCTGTCCGTAGTTGGCAAAGACATTGCTCAGATGGGAATAGGTCACTTCATAGTTGCCGTAGCGGATGACCTGATAGATGCCGTGAATGGCATCATTCCCCAATCCCGACACCTTACCTGTAGCAACAGCAGAAAGCAGGTAATGCTTAACATCGAAGTCAATCCCATGATGGAAGAATTTCTCTCCTGTCTTAGGGTGCTTCTGCTTGCCGTAGCCGAGCGACATCTCTACATCTTTGTTCTTCTCCTCAAACGGCATACAGTAGCCGCTGTCTGACTGGAGTATCATTTCATGTGTAAACTGCATATTGTTATCCTTGAAAATTAGTCTTTGATTATCTGCCCCTGTGAATCTGTTCCCTTGGCGGTTCATCCACCTGAACGACCTGTGCCTGTGGCTTCGGCAGCTCCCTCTGTGGTGTTTCCTGTGCCAAAGGCTTCTGCTGTCCACCTCCCAGCACCTGACTCATATTGGCATTGTTGCCAATCATCATCATGCCAAGGACTGCACCGGCTATCTTTCCGAGCCAACCGAAGCGTCCGAAGACAAGCAGGGCTGAAAGTACCAGTCCTGCAAGGCTGAGACCTGACACATTGCCTTTGCCAAGGTTGCTGAAGAAGTTACTGAACATATCGCCTCCGTTGCCAGAGAACACACCACGAAGGAAGTTTGACATGCCGCTCCACTTGCTATCCACACTGGTCATGGCATTGTTCATGGTATCGACAGCACCGCCTACGGAATCTTTCAGTTCGGTTACGGTATTGGCTACGCCATCAACCTTGTCACTGACCGTATCAATGGTATCTGAGCCTACAACAGCATCGCCAACAATACGAGCGACACTCTTATCCGTGGTCAGCTTTTCCCAACCGACGTATGCGGCAGCACCGCCGACAGCAGCGGTCTTGGTGGCTGTGCCGAGTCCCTTGATGGTTCTCTGAGGATGGATGACAGCACTGCCAACGGATGAAGCCGTTGCCTTGGCTGCACGGCCACCGTACTTAAATGTTGCTTTGAGTAATGAACTCCAACTCATATTCTATGCTCTTTAAGTTCAACAATCAATTATCTTCTCCCATTTCGCCTCCAGCGTTCCATACATTGCCTTGTGATACTGGCTTTGTCCGCTTCACTCCTGGCACTGTAATCAATCTCTGCCCACACGTCAGCAAGGGATGTATATTTCACCGCCTTGATAAGACGCTGGAGTTTCTTGTTCATGAGTTTGAGCTTGGGACGGATGCCAAAGATGATCTCCAGACGTTCCTTCTCAGTCATCTTGGTATTGGCGAGACAGACCTGACGGATGTCATTGACAATATCCACGCTTCCCATGATAATCTCCCGATAGATTTTGTTACGATTAGCGGAAAGTGCCACTGCAAGGGCATTAGTGGGATGAGCACTTAACTGATGGCTGAAACTTCCAAGGTTGTCAACCATCCTGTCAATCTCATGGTAGAAGCCGTATATCTGTGCTGCATAGGCTATGATGCTGTGAAAGTCATCAAGGTATTTGTTGAACTCCTTCTGAAGGTCTGTGGTAGCATTGACCTCCTCGGTAATCCAGATATGGCCTGTTGCCTCCAGCAGCATCATCTTTTCCTGTTGCTTCAGCTCTTTCTTGGCTTTGTCCGTATAGAGCGCAATCATTCCTGCCAGCACAGGGTCATTGCCCTGAGCATGGAGCATACTCCCACCAACTCCCCCGAAGGGGAGGGCGAGAGTCAGCATGATTATGACAAAGAAAGATTTATTCAACATGATTCATTCCGTTTTAGTATGCAGCTCTGGCACATCTTATCCATCGTCTGTGGGCCTGTAGTGCTATTTCCCCATTGGTACGGTCAAGCATTCCGGCGGTTACACTGTTCCATACATCAGTCATGGTGTAGTAGCGGATGGATAGATAGAGCTTGGTGAGTTTCTTATTGAAAGCATCGAGCCTGTCATTGAGTGCCCAAAGGGTCTTGCTTCTCTCTGCTCCAGTAAGCATATTCTCTGTACCTCCCTTGGCAATGGCATCCCTCAATGTTGTGTAGATGGTCACAAGTTCCGTGGCCGTCTCTATGTAGAGGTTGTTCATCGACATGGTGGCAACGATACCTTGCGGATTGTCGGCCATCGCTTTTCTCAGGTTGCAGAGATTGATGAAGATGCGTACACCGTCATCATATAGTGTGGTACAGGCTTTCAATGTACTGGCATAGCCGTCCACCGTCTTCAGATAGGAGTTGTACTTCTTTTCCCACTTGTGAATCATCGTAAACTCGGCTGCAATGCCGTTCTGAAGCAGTGCGGTCTTCTGCTGGTCATCAATCTGGGTCTTGATCTGACCATTGATGAGTTCATTGCCTTCTGCCAGTGCCACATATTCCAATGGATTGCTTGAAGTTATCTGGGCATGGGCTTTCCCGAAACTCAACCACAAAAGGACAAATGCCATGAATGCGACTGTCCACCACCGTTGGTCAAAATGCCATCGGTCTTTGTTCATAGGATAGATGTTACCGATTGGTGATTTCATAAATGCCTTTTCTGCGTTTATTGTATTCAACTCTTTCTCTGATGATAGCCACCACATCGAGCTTTTCTTTCACTCCGTAAATGTCGAGCTTTGGATTGGTTCTGTCGCCGCTGTAGATGCTGACGGTCTTTAGTCCGAACAACTGTTCCAGTATATCCCTGCTCTCGCTGAAGTCCACGATGCGGTAAAGCTCAATGTAGTCGCTTGTCCTATGGAAGATGCCATGCTGGATGATAAGCTGCTCAGAGGAAACAATGAACCTAAGCTTGCACAGATACAGACAGCCGTAAAGCATCATAAGGGTTGTGATGGTACCAAGTATCTGGAATGGTGCCTTGAAGGTGATGGCTTCATGTCCGGCAACAAGGAACAGTACCATACTGACAAGGAACATCAATCCCTGACTGATGATATACTGCGCCCAATGTGGGCGAAGCGTGATGATGTTAAAGCGTCTGATTACCTGTTCCATAGTTACCGATGATAATGTCTTCGCTCTTCCTGGTCTGATGTCTCTACCTCCATAGCAACATTGCCTTGCTCGTCAACACTGGTGGTATAGTCCACGTCATGCTGTATCTTCTTGTCATTGCCAACATCTTCGGATTCCACGTCAAGTGCCGCCGTGTCTTCCTTGATGTCAAGAGCCTTGCAAAGACTCTCCTTGAAAGTCTTCCATGCCTCCGATGCCTGGTTGATAGCTTCCTCTTTGTCGCATGGTGCTACAAGTCTGGAAGAACGCATCTCGTAGGCATCTTCATACAGGGCTTCATATCTGGCATAGAGTTTCTGAACTGACTTCGGAAGAAGGTCAATCTGCTCACTATTCGGATGAAGCACATCTTTCGTGGATGGTATGTCATCCGTTCCTTTTCTGAAGGAATCCACGTAAGCCTTGTATTCTTCAGGGACATTGCCCTTTGCCAGCGGATGGTTCTTACGCTCGATCATGGCAAGCAGCTCCTCATTGAAGTCCTTATAGCCGTCATTTGTTTCCTCACGGACGACACGGTTACTTGGGACGTTGGCTTTCTCTGCCAAATCCCTGAACATGTCTGCGAACTTCATTCCGGCATCATCCATGTCAAAGCCCATGTGAAAAGTGGCATCCTTGGCAGTTCTCAATAATCCTTCAAACTGTTTTGCGGATGGATTACCGCCCGTAGAAGCATAGACACCACCAACAAGCTCCTTCTTTTCCTGTGTGGTAAGGTTACTATCTTTGCCAGCCAGCATCTGATAGAAAGCCATTGCATCGTATGCACTCTCAAAGATGAAGACTCGCTTGGCATCCTGTAGCTTGGTGCCCATCGGACTGGCAATCCAAAGACCTTCACTGGCATTGGAGCCTCTGGCCATGCCTTTGTAAGATGTGCCGTCCTGCTTTCTTCTTCCCCTTTCTTCCAATCCGACAATCTTTCCGTCTGAAGATCCAGGAATGGTCATGGGGAAGGAGAGGTTTTTGTAAGTTTGGTCGCCTACAGTGCGTTCTGCAAGGACAAAATGATGATGGAAAACATACTGCGTACTCAGGTTGATACCTCTTGGCTGGAAATATGGATAGAATGGCTTTTGCGTTTCCCTGTCATTGCCATCAAAACGATGCAGTTTGTAATCGTCTATCTTGAAAGGTGGAAGGTCACGCTGTGGATTGATAATCTTCTTTTCCCTTTCCTCGATAGGATTATTCAAAAGTCTGTTGCAGACAAGGTTGACGAGTCTGTCCTTATCCATGCCAGCCGTGTAGTCAGAGAACATTTCTGGATGCTCCTTGATGAAGCTGATGACGTTGTAATTCTTCCGCGTAGGCGGCTGGAAACAGCAAAGGCCATTGGCAGTGACAATGAACTTGTCACCACGAATACGTCTGCCCTCGCTGTCCAGCCTTACATACGACGGATAGCGCAAGCCGTCACGTCTGTTCAACGTGTAGCCAGCGTCTATCAGCACATCCTGAATACTGAGCTTGTTTTTGAAATCGTCGTAGGTGAGTTCTGCCATTTTGTTATCCTGAAATAATCCTTTTACCTTGTGTGTCCTAATCCTACGCCGTGTTCTCCAGCATTCAGTCCTGCATCAAAAGCCCTCGATGCCAACTCCTGCGGTGAGTCAACACCAGGCTTAAAATACACATGAGGTCTGTCTGGCCCATGATGCTCCATGAAAATGGAAGGCCCACTGTGATGGTGGAAGTCATGGGTCAGCTCATGTGTGATGGCAAGTCCGGCAAGCAAGGCTCCACCGATCTTTGCGCCCAAGCTGGTATTCATACCAGGAATGTTTTTCATATCCACCTCACTGAAGATGTGGGAGAAGAGCTTCATGCGATGGTAGTCATCGATAGCCATGAACTTATCATACTGCTTCTGAGTAATCTCATGGCTGATGCTCTCACCGTTGATGACCGCTGTCATGCGGTACTTGGCTTCGCCCTTGGCATCCTTCTCGATTTCGCCCTGCTCATTCCTGACTGGCTCAACCTTGATGTCATCGACATTGACTTCACGACCATGTTTTCCCTCACGATACCATGCCTTGCCCTCATTGAGTTCATAGAGGGCATTGCCGTCAACATGAGCAACGGAGCGGTCTTCTGGTTCTAACTGAACCTGTCTTCCGTCCATAGTCAGGGGAATATTCGCCTGTTCCAGAATCAGTGCCTGACGGTCATTCAGTTCTGCTTCGACCTCTGGCTTCAGCTTAATACCAATCTGCTCCTTGGAATTGAGCATATCCATCGTAATCTTCTCGCTGAAGTCGCCCTTGATGACATTGTTGAGTATGTCGAGACGCTGCTGAACAGGCACTTCCTTGATGGAGTTGTTTGTCAGCTTCTTGACTTCTTCCTCAGTCAGGTTATAGACGAAATCCTGCTTGGTGGCAGAGGATTGGATGGTGAGAGTCTTCTTTTCTGGATCAATCACGATACCGTGACTGTCCAGACACTCCTTGAACTTCTCATTGGAGAAATAGACCTTCGAGGTGATAAGCTCATTATATGGCTTGGCTGGTTCCAGCTTCCGTGGAGCCACTTCCATAGGAGTGATGACTGTCTGAAGGTTAGCCAGTACATCTTGCTTCGGAGGCTGAACGGCTGTCTGCAGTCCCTTGTAGTAGAAACCGTAACCGCCATTCTGCAACTCTCCTGGTTTGATGCGTCCGTCTGGACGGTCAGGAACCATTGGAGCACCCTGCATGAAGAGCGCACCACCGACACGTCGCATGTGAAAACCTGCTTGTTGTCGAGGTGTCCAGCCCAAGAAAAAACGGTCATGCAGTCCCCACATGGGATGCAGCCCACGTCTGTCCCAAGCCATACGGCCATACTCACCGACACCAATCCTATAGCCGTGAAGTCCCATGGCAACACGTCCGTTGGCATTACGGGCATGGACAAAGTTCCTTGGAACATAAAAGTCATTACCGACAAGTGCCGCAAAGGTGTTGTAGGCATTCTTGTTGGCATAATTCGTACCCCAGTCTGTCATGGCTTTCATCTGCTGGGCAGAGATGGGATAGGTGAGAAGCGGAGAGTCATGCCCTTGAACTGCCAACTGGAAGCCATCGCCCTGACGGATGATGTGCGCTTGCATACCATTCCGTCTGAGGATGTCTTGCAGCTCTGGCGACAAATCGCCTCTCAGTGGTAGAGAATTGGAACGTATCGACATAATAGTGTTGTTTAGATTCAACAATCAGGCATTGCCATCAGCCAGTGCCTTTTCAAGTTCTTCTCCTTTGTAGTCAACGAACTTTTCTGCCGACTCATCGCCAACAGACAGTCCACGATCTTTGCAGAAGTCAGCATATTCGTTCTGCCATTCTTTGGAGTGATGGTTCACATAGTCGAGCCAGCCAAATTCGCCGCTCTGCTTCTTCTGAACCAACTCGCTTTCGGAATAATACTTGTTTGTAGCCATTGTCCTTTCTGTTTAGGGTTATCGTTTCTGATTAGCGCATGTGTCCCATGCTTCTGAGACCTGCCTTTTTCTGCTCATTCCAGAGTTCATCGGTGTAGTCCTCTTCCTTGACGTAATCAAGATTGCCATCTTCACCCATGACCCAACAGCCGTAGATGCCGAAAGTGAACTTGTCCCAATCACGGGTTCGCTGTTCACTCCACATCTTGGCATCGCCTGAAGATACACGTACTCCAGTGCGGTTGTTAAGGTCGATACCAACAGTGATAGGTTCGTCATCGTCGTCACGGACGAAGGTGACAGGCTCACCATTCTGGAGATTGTTGAACTCAGCTTCGCTCAGATGGATATCCTCTGAAATGAACTGGAGGTTACGGGCGATAACCTGAACTGGGGCAGACAATACCTGATTGGTCTCGTTGTCAATCTGTACAAAGGAGCGTACCATATTGCCATTCTTGTCTGGAATGGTGCCAACGATAATCTTACCTTGTTCTAACAAAGTACGGCTCTGCTCAGAGAACAGTCTAAGATCTGCTTTCTCTATTTCAGGATAGAAGAGAGCATCAACATCGCCGTCCTCCTTACGGATGAGCTTGAAGCGGCTACGACTCTTGACCTCATTGCCGTCATTGTCAACAACCATAATAGGAAGTACGGGCGAGCGTCTTCCTTCGAGAATGTCATTGGTAATCCTGACAGGGAGGTCTTCAATCATTTCACGGGTCAGACCCAAACGGTCAAGGGTCTGGAATGGAATTTCGTTCTCGGTAAACTGCATTTTCTTCAATTTTTATCAGTTGATGAAACAATTTTGGCTGCGAAGGTACACCATAATTATTCATCTTAGCTGAAGAAAACACTAAATCAGGTCGATTTTGAGTCTTGATAACATTTGAGTATAATTTTGCAGAAGAAATCATACTCAAAACTTATCAAATGTTATAATCGTAAGGTATTGTCTAATGGTATTTTTCCAAGTGGCACAAGAACACTAACTTTGCACCATGAAAAAATCAATACTCGTAATACTCACATCGGCATTTGTTCCGATTGCAAGTTTCGCACAGTTCAATACCATCGGTGATGTTGCAAGTCGCCCATCAATCAAGACAATAAAGAATCCTTCAGAACAAACAGTTGCTCCGAAGGATAGTGTTCTGCCGTCAGATACGGCATCTGCTGAGATTCCCGATAGGATGGAAGGGAAAGAAGAGAGACTGAGGACGTACCTCAGTGTGTCCTTTCCTCTGAAGAAGATACAAATTAACTCAAAGTTCGGAATGAGGATGCACCCTGTATATCATAAGTATATAATGCACAACGGCATCGACCTTCATGCTCGACATGAGGATGTCCTGTCAATGCTGCCAGGCAAGGTGCTTAGGGTAGGATATGACAGCCGTTCCGGGAAATACGTAACAGTTCAGACGGCTAACTACACGGTCAGCTATTGCCATCTGTCAGAACAATACGTAAAGACCAATGATTACCTCCAAGCTGGAGAGCCATTGGGATTAACAGGCAATACAGGTGCTTCCACTGGAGAACATCTGCATCTGACAACAAAAAAAGATGGCAAGGCATTTGACCCGACCATCCTTTTGGAGTTTATAAAGTCTCAAAAATAATAATCACTTGATTCGGAAAGTATAAACCTTAGCCGATTTTGAGTTTGTCATCATATTAGTAATGGCAAGACAATATTCTCCTGGTTCTAAAGCAGAGGTGCTTACAATTACAGAGTTCTCACCATATTTCTTATACTTCAGAACAACAGAGTTGTCTTCATTTGATGATGCTCCAGTAAACGAACCTGCTTCACCCGTCTTCCAACGACGCTTTGTGTCTAAGGTTTCAAGCTTGATGATGCTAAGAGTCTGCTGAGGGGAAGTACCACCAGTATTGATAATAATGTTGCTGGTGTTTTTGTCAATCTCCAAGGAAGACTTCACTCCTTTTATATAGTAGTAGGTCTTTACTTTACCAATGCCGGTAAGAAAGAGTGAAGCTCCAGCCTTAGCTTTGACATAGGCACTCTCACAAGGCAAAGGTGTTGCAAAGGTAGAGTCGGCAGTGTTAAAGACATAAGGTTCCATCTCGAAATCAGGTTCTGTCTGTGCAATAGCGAACACAGAGACCATGCTCATAATGAGCGTACAAAAAAGTGTTCTCATAACCAATATGTTTTTGATAATTATATTATCAGATTATTCTCTTTTACCAATCATCATATCCACAATCGCAATTCTCTTAATATTGCTTCTTAGCTTTCATCTGTAAAGTCTCACTGCCCATTCGTAGCGTTAGGTCAGCCTCGTTCCCATTTAGCGAATTGACGGTATAGACAGCGTATTCCTTACCACTTACATATGTAGTAATGGTTTTGCCGCTAACAGTGTATGTGCCACTGCCGTTTCCCAAGTAGCCAGAGCCATAGAATTTGCCATTCTCATAGAAGGTGATGTCCATTCCGAAACGTGTATAAGGGTATTTGGTTACGTCATACCATTTACCATCAACCTTAATTTCAACGGCTTTCCATTTGCCATAGAGCTGTTCCATAGGATAAGCAAAACTGTCATCGTCATCCTTTGAACATGATGTAACACACAGGGTAAAGAATGCTGCAAGGAGCATCATAAAAGTTAATTTCTTCATTGCATAAGGTGAGTGTTTATATGCCATTACTCATCGGCTTTATTGTTTAACAATTTGTGATTTCAAAGTGCTGTAATGGTCTTGAAGCTTATATATGACAACACTTCCATTACCAGAACAGGTCTGCGTGTACGTCATACCGTCACAATATACGTAGTACCACATAGACTCTTCAATGACTTGTTGCAGAGAGTTGTCCTTGCAATACTGATACTTTATCAAGTATTCAGATTGGTATTGGATTTTTGTAACAACATCACCATAATGAGCATTCAAACCCCAAATCTTAAATGTTTCTCCTGTCTTTGGCAAAGGGATTTCTTTGTTTGTTTTTGTTAGGCTTATATTAACAGATTGTTTATTAGTGCTCTTGAAATCAAACATTTCACCTGAAAGGGTCAATCCTTTGTCTGTCTGTTCTATTTTCAAATTATCCTTCGTATAGAGATAACCATTGTTCAATGTCAACGTGTTCTTGTCAAGTGAGTATGTACCAGCCCCCATCAACTTGTCGTTGAAACATAATGAATAGTGTCCTGTTTCTGTAAAAGCTATAAAGTATATGCCATTAGAACCAGAAACTGACCATACTCCGTTCAAATCACTTGTTTTCAAATATGTTGGTTCTTGCTGCTGTTGTTCTGGACTGCCATTTATACTGTCATCGTCATCCTTTGAACAGGAAGTAACACACAAGGTAAAGAATGCTCCAAGGAGCATCATAATAGATAAATTCTTCATTGCATTAGTAGAGTGCTTATATGCCATTACTCATCGGCTTAATATAATTGGGTTGATAATTAGAAATCAAAGAAATCGTCACAATCAGAATCGCAGTCACAACTGTCGCTGCAATCATAATCATCATGGCAATGATAATCATCATGATCCATGTAACCGTCATCATAGCCATCAATATAACCTTGGTCATAACTCCTGCTTGAATAATCAGAAGGATTGTTATTGTCCTGATTGTTATTTCTCAGGCTATTCATAAAAGCTCCGAATAAAAGAAAATCAAGTAATCCCATAATCGCACATTTTAAGTTTGACATTGCAAAGGTAGATTTTGTTTGTGCAGTCTATCTGCACAGATAAAATAAAGTATGTTTTTCTTATTGTTTTTTTGCGAATAGACACAAAAAAGGAGCAACTGACCTCACGGTGAATTGCTCCTAACAGCGTTAGCTATTATTCAGCGTCTGAAACCTCGGAAATTCAAAGATGTCCACTTGAATAAGTCACCGATGTCTGCGCTTAATAATGATGGAGTCTCACGACTCGTAGTTTCTTTAATAGTCGCCAAAACTATATACGACCTCAGAATTGAGGATTACGTTCTGTATTGTTTCTTCTTTCTAAAACCCATAAAGAACTCCCACTTGTCATTATAGTCAGCTGTCATAATTGCTTGACTCGCATTTTTTCTTCTGCCATTGGAATCAAATCCTTAGCCAACTCTTCAATATCTTCTTTATCCATATTATCTTATGCTAAAATAAATACCGTTCTTTAAGATAGTTGACCCAATCATCTCCTTGGGAGTCAGTGAAATTCTCATGAATTAGATGGAATAGTTCTTCGAATGTTATTGCTTTCCAGGTCTTTTGTCCTTCAGTACTAAGCCAGCTCTGGTAATATTTTACAGCTCCCATGTGTTCCTCATCACCATGAAAATGGATATTCCCCTTTGGATATAAGTGCAAAGAAAGGAAATATTTGATGTCACGATGTTGTACCATAGATGCCCCAAGTAAATGATTACGCCATATCTGTCTGAGTTCATTACTAACTAATGGAGACCATAGGTTAGGATGTTTTATATCAGGCTTAAATGCAGCAGGAATATAGTATAAAGACTTCTTCATTACATCCAAATAACGATATTTGGGATTCTTGTAGTCTGTAATTGCAGCTTTCTTTTCGGTATCGCCTGGCTGATACCCTTCTTCAGTATATTTTACCTCTATACCAATGCCACCTTTCTCTCCATCTTCTGCTACATATTCAATATAAGTATCAAATGATGTTCTATCATTAAGATAGCATTTTGTAAAAGGCTCTTCTGTAGCTTTTTCGTCTATGGGAGCATACTCAACCTTAATTGCCGTTATCTCCAGTATTTTCTGACTTTCAGGAGATACTTGATTTATAATAAAATTGAAAATGTCTTTAGCATGTTTCAAATTGTTCTCAGAAAGAGACATAGGGAAAAATACATTCCATGGAATATGCTCACTACGAAGTGTATGGCGCATCATCATCCCTGATGGAGTGTATAATCCAGAGGATCTTAGGTTCTTAATCTCATCCATAATTAGTCGGCGATAACCTTCATAGAAAATCTTGCCATCTTTAGCATCTTCCCAATTCAGTAATGACTCTACATAAATATCTATAGCATTATTATAGCCTCTGGGCTTGCGTTTGATGGTAGCAAACTTCTTTATTCCGTAGTTATTCTCGAAATACCGAGCTTGTTTGTTACGAGCGACATCTTTGAAACTAATTTTCATAATTTGAGTATTTTGTGATACAAGGTTATAGCATCAGAAACGATTTCGTCATGATCAAATGCAAGGTGTGGTAATGAATTTATTGGCCACCATTCTGCTTTTGCAGCATCGTCCTGACCGATTACAGATATTGGTTTTTCTATAATGGCAAGATATGCCACCGTTATAGTTCTTCCTCGTGGGTCACGGTCAACTTTTGAATAAGCACCAATTTGGTAAACATCAGTTACCTTCAATCCTGTTTCCTCTTCAAGTTCTCTGATGGCACATTGTTCTGTACTCTCATCCATATTCATGAAACCTCCGGGGAAAGCCCAGGTACCTTTGTATGGCTCATCACTTCGCTGAATCAGTAATACCTTCGCATTTTCTTCTTTGGTGATGACTATACAATCACCTGTCACTGCTGGTCTTGGGTATTTGTACGTATATGCCATATTTACTCTTCGTTAGTCTCATTGCCATAAAACCTATACCAATGCGCTGCCTGTGCCATAATAGATTTGAATAGTTCAGGCTTCACCTCTGCAATAGTTGATTTGATATAGATGCTCTTCGTACAGCCTACATATAACAGTACATCAAGACTATTGACAAAGGTGGCGTAAAGCTTGCCATTTTCCTTGAAATAAGTCAAAGCCTTTTCTCTTTGCTCCTCATCTTTCGGACGAAGTATTTGAAAATGGAGATAAGGTTCTGTATTGTGAACTAAATCTTCAAACGGTGTTCCGAAATTATATTTGTTAATTCGGAACTTTTCTTTAGAGACTGCGCTTTGCTCAGTGTTCGTTACGTCAATTGCTATTCTGTCTATCATACTATTATTCTTATAAATCTTTGAATGCCTCCAACAGCATCTTCATTCCTTCTGAGGCCGTTGTCTTATAATGGGTAAATCCCAATTGTGTGCATTGTTCCATTTCTCCTGGGTCTATGACAAACTTGGGTACTTCATGGTGAGCGTAGTTGATGAATCCAGCTGCTGGATATACTTGAAGAGAAGTTCCGATAACCACAAAGATGTCTGCATAGCTTACATATTTGATGGCTACGTTCATACTGTCAACATATTCCCCGAACATTACAATATAAGGACGGAGCTGTGAGCCATCATCTGCTTTGTCACCTACCATAATGGGTGTGGTCAATGGGTATTCCTTTACATACGTAGTACGGTTATCCATAGAACATACCTTGCTGAGTTCACCATGTAGATGAATGACTTGGGATGAACCGGCACGTTCATGGAGATTATCAACGTTCTGAGTGATAACAGTCACTTCATGCTCTTTCTCCAACTCTGCAATCATGCGGTGAGCATCATTCGGCTCTACCTCGGCTAACTGTTTACGCCTGAAGTTGTAGAAGTCAAGGCATCTTTGTGTATCATTGTAGAGTGCATCAGTACTGGCCAGATAAGCCCATTCCTCATTCGTCCACATACCATCCTTACCACGGAAGGTGCTCAATCCGCTTTCAACGCTGATACCTGCACCAGTCAAAAATACAATGTGCTGCCTTGTCATATCTATTCTTTCTTTGAATACTACTGTACCAATTTATAAGTAATTCAAATCATTTCTTTCTGATTATTATTGCTTCATCGAAATCCACCATGTATTTTTCTTCGGAAACATATCTATAACCAAACTTTTTCCGAGGTTCTTTGTGTAGATTGAGTATTCCATTCCATAAAGCATACGTTGGTGACTTACTACCAGGATCCAAAGTTAGTATATCAGTTAGAACACCATGTTCATCTTCTATATATCCAACAGCAACTACCCAATGGCCATTGTATTTGTCAAACCCAAGACGTAATATAACAGGGCTGTCATTGTCAATCCAATTCTTGGTTATTTCGGTAATATCGTGCTTACTTGCCTTACTCGCACATTGTACCGTAACACGGCTTCGATAATTTTCCAATAGAATTTCTTGAATCCTATCAGAGGTCAATCCATCACGATACAATCCTTCTTCATTAAGGGCTTTGATTAGTTTCCATTCAGAAGTCCTCTTGTCAATTGGATTGTCAGAACAAATGTCTTCTGCTTCAAACGCCCCAAGAATGTTTAGGACCATAGCCACAGAATATGCACCGCACGCACCATCCAAATCTCCTTGCTTAAAATGAGCCTTTTGAAGGGAGCGACCAGATGGTTTCTTGCACATGAGAACACCATCATTAAGCCTTAATTGATTGATTACCTTAAACTGTATCATTTTCAATACACTATCTGAGAATTAAAACTGCTACTAATGCGATGATTGCAATGATCGCTACAATCATCCAAATATTGTTGCCATTTTTAGATAAAACTTCAGAAAGTTGCTTCTCTAACTGTCGTGCCTTATCTTTAGCATCGTTCAATTCTTTGCTGGTTTGATTGTTCTGAGCTGTCATCTTCTCCAATGTCTTTTGAAGTTGACCATTGGTGTCCTGCATTTTTTTCAGACTCTCATTGAACTCTTTTGACTGTTTGGTACTTGCCTCTGTCTGCGCTTTCAGTTGAACCTGTAGCTTGCCAAGCTGCTCTGCATGAGTTTTTTGTGCAGTCTCGTTGGCTTTGTTTATTTCAGTCAATTTCTTCTGCAATTCCTCATTCTGCTTGTTGGCTTTTTCGACCTGTTCTTTATGCTGCTTCTGAGTTTCTTCCTGCGTTTTAGTCAACTTAGCCAGTTTCTCCTGAAGCTCCTTGTTTTGTTTCTGACCAGCCTCCAGTTGATCTTTGAACTGTTTCTTGATTTGTTCAGTTAAAACAGCACGAGATTTCGTTTTCTTTTCATTGACAGTCTCCATCATGTCCTTGAAGTAATGTCCCAAATCATTAGGCACAGAAACCTCTCTATCTGCCAATTCTTTGATAAACAATTTCTCGTCTGGATGACCGATAGCAGATATGAAAGGTGTTTTCAGATTTGCTACAGCTTCGAGAATATCTAATTCATCGAGGGCTTCGATGCCACTGCCTCCTCCTCTTACAATAGCAATGGCAGAGTAGGACTGGGCATCAATCCCCTTGATGGTGTTTGCAAGCTCGGCTGTTCTGGAAAAATTAGCTCGGAACTCTGCAAAGTCAAAAGCAGCCTTAGCAATATCACCACCACCTTGAATGAAATCAGTCATGGTGATAGAGGTGCCTGCAAACAAAAGTGCGATTTTGGGTCTTTGGTCTGTATATAGTAACTGTTCCAGAAGAGCATCAACATTCCTAAAACCAGTAGTTGCCTTCTTGCGGCGCAATTCCATTCTCTTAATCTCGTTCTCGTCTATGGCCTGTTCCTGAACTACTTCCACACGACTAACAACAAGCATTAACTGTATATGGCTATTATTCTGTACTCTACGCCCCAGAACACCACCAACTGTCACAAGGTTGCCATCTTTCAGGTCTTCACAAAGTTTGTGAGGTATCTGAAGGGTTATTTCCGTCTGGGTATTCTCATCACGAAGAATGTCATACCGCGATGTCCAACGTGGATCATGCTTCGGATTCTTCAAATAGATGCCCTGCAAATATATGACCTGTCTATTTACGTCCTGCTGTGATAGGTAGGACGTAAACATGCCAAGCAGCTCAGATGGCTTGTAATACTTTACAACGGCATTTTGCGGTCTTGTGGTAGTTATCTCATCCATTTGTTATAATGACTTTTTGACTTTTCCTATTCTGAATTTGAATGCCCAAGTATCATATCCATCAGGATCGACGGTTTGATACACTTCGGTTGTTCCGTCAATATCTACATATAGCTTTTGTCCCATGTCATGACATATAAAAATAGCCTTTTTATATTGCCTCACTACTGTCCCGTTAAAGTGGACTAATCGCTCTTTGAATTAATTGAAATACAGTCTATTAGGTGGTGTTTTGGAATGAAACGGACTTGATTTCGTAACTTTGCAGTCAAATTAAAATGACTGCT
>Ga0247611_10002077_pt1 | contig 33728 bp, 24 predicted proteins | sample 177DNAGHGhighgp2_FD_192422 | JGI IMG/M metagenome (GOLD analysis project Ga0247611, IMG submission 192422) | Sheep rumen microbial communities from Palmerston North, Manawatu-Wanganui, New Zealand - 1770 DNA GHGhigh gp2 | ecosystem: Host-associated > Mammals > Digestive system > Stomach > Rumen... | reverse complement strand
CGACATGATATAGGTACAACATATAGGTACCACAAAATATAATAGCAGCTACAGTCCAATGTGATTGTAGCTGCTATTGTTATGGTATAGAGGTATTACAACCTGTGGTTTATCGAATGCTTACGTTCTAGCGTTGACAAGTTGAAAATGCTTATGTGATTTCAACTGTCAACCACAGATAATTTGAAGTTTGTTTTGCATTTTGCCAGGATTTCACTACCTTTGCACTCGAAAGCATCAAGAGCAGTAACCTTTCGAGGTTAACTCGCCAACCGAGTTTTGGAAACCACGGTGGTCAGTACGATGCGGAAGTAACATTTATAAACTTCAAAACATTCCAAATTATGCAACAGCACATTTATTACATCAAGTTTGCTCTGCAATTCGCAGACATGCAGATTCCCGAGTTAGTTAACATCTTCAACCGTCTGGTTGGTAATCATGGATGGTCCAGTATGCGAGCCTATCACGACCAGGCGCTCCTTGACGAGTTCCAGCAGCGCGGCATCGACACCGCAGCCGTAGCAGGCAGAAAGACCATATCGTTTGTCCATCCTGTCAGGTATGACCAATTTACAAATAGGTTAGTACCGATAAGTTGACATGTCTATTGTTACCATTACCCTGCGTCTGCTCTTGCATGAAATGGTAACTCAATCCCAGCCTTCTTCATCGTTATTCTCCATATATCGGCTCATGCCATTGTCATCCATATCATCCTCTGATGCAGGGTCAAAGCCACGCATATTGTCAGGCTCATGGTGGGGATGTCCCTTGCCATGAGGCGGTGGAGGTGGTGGCCCGTCAAAGCCGCGACCGTCTGGTGGTGGAGGTGGCATGTGTCCATCCTCAAAATCCTCTGGCGAAGGATGATGAAGCGTGTCAGGACGCAATGAATCTGTGTCAGCAACATTCTCCATATCGTCCTGAAAAACATCGCCAGAACTCTTCCTGTTGTTACATGCCACAATGAATAGTATGGCAACTGCGTATATAATATATGTATATCTTTTCATTTCACAATCTCCTCATATTTCTTGATGGCATCCCTCATAATCTCATCATGGTCAAAAGCCAATTCTGGTAATGCTGAAAGCGGAAACCACTGTGTCTTAGCCGCATCATCCTGCCCTATGACAGCTATCGGTGCGTCAACGACAGCGAGATAAGCCACCGTGATTGTCCTCCCTCTTGGGTCACGGTCAACCTTAGAGTAAGCACCTATCTGATGCACCTCACCGATCTTCAACCCCGTTTCATCCTCCAGTTCACGGATGGCACATTGTTCCGTAGTCTCATCCATATTCATGAAACCACCAGGGAATGCCCAGCATCCCTTGAAAGGATCGTCACCACGCTCTATCAGCAGCACCTTCGGCTCTGCTCCTTTCGTTATAACAATGCAGTCAGCCGTTACAGCTGGTCTTGGATATTTGTATGTGTATGCCATATCTTTATTCCTCACGTAACTCTTGCTTAATATCGCTCGCAAATTGTACTTTGTCGTCGATTTGCGAGCACATCAATCTCGTCTGATTTTCAGCACGTTACACTCAATATGGCGCATAACTCGCTCGCAAATTCGCTCGTTATCGCTCGCAATTTTTATGTTTTTGCGAGCGACCAAACCGACTTGTTTCCAGTTGTTTGATTCACTATTTTACCAGATTCTCTTAACTTACGAAGAATATTATAAACCTTCGTATTCTTCTGCTTGTCATCCAACTGGTCTGGCAGCACGTCCCACAGCAGCCTCACAATCTCCTGCTTGCTCAGTATCTTGTGGTCATTAAGCGAATCGAGCAAGAGGGCTTCACATTTCTTATCAGCTAATCCCTTATGCTTCGAGTACTCTACTTTCTGACCTGTTGCCTGAGCAATATCCTTTGCTACATAGATATGTGGCAAACGGCCCTCTATCAGTTTACGCCTGCGAAGCATAGCCACCGCTTCTGAGCCAATTGCCTTGCCTTTTTGCACCTGATCCAGAAGTACTGCATCCGTCAGCGACAGGTTTTGATTAGCCAGCAACATCAGACTATAGTTCTCGTCAATGATAGTGCCAGGCAAGTTGAGCACCACCTCGTCTGCTGTTGACAGGTCATAGTCGGGCATTGGCAGGAAACGCTCTTTCTGGCTCACAAACATCTTGTGGATGCCATATCCCTGCGTATCAATCATCTTGATGTTCACCATCGCCTTAACCAATGCAGGATTGCGATAGCTCTTTGGGGTCTTCTCGCCAGTTATATACTGCCTATAGTCGCCTTCAAAGAAAGTGCCATCGTTCTGAAATTTCAGCGAATCCTTATCCTCTGTTACGATAATTCTTGCCCCCTTCTCATAGTTTTGGTGGGCAATCGAATTATGCATACCTTCGAGTATGCTCTCTGTGTCATACTTCCATACCTCTGCAGGTATCAGCGAATTCTTCGGATAGATCTTGAAGCGATAGTTGCGTATCCTGCCCAGAAGTTCGCTCGTTGTCAGTATAAACGGGATGGTATAGATGTCGCCGAACACTTGCCCGTCCTGGAAACATTTCCACACAATCTGGGCAATGTGGTTCAGCTTATAGGCTGATGTCTCTTTGCCCACCAACAGCAGCGTTGTGCGAGTCACCTTTCCTCCAACCGTCAGACCTGCCTTGTCGAGAAACACCTTGTCACTCCAGCCGTCACACTCTTTGGCCAGCTTGGGGAATCGCTGCTTATATCCTTCGCGGGCCTTCAGGATAGCTGCTGGTTCTAAGTCATCTGTCGTAGCATCATCAATGACTTCTGCCGTCCAGTCGAAGGCTGCATCGTCCTGCTCTTCCAGTATGGCACTCCTTCGCGAGTCAGTCATCTCTATCAGCGAATCGTCCAGCCGTTGCCAAGCCTTGTTGTGAGCATATACCGGCTGTCTCTTCAGATGCTTGGGCACATGAATCACCCATACCGTCTTGTTTGTGTCCGACGTAATGAACTCCTCCACAAGCAACCCTTCTGATGGCAGATTGGTGCATTGGCTAATCAGGCGGAGCCGAGCCTTCTGCACATCATAGTTGTAGGTGTCAGTACCTACAATCTCCAATGTTTTATCTACAACACCCACTACCAAATGTCCTCCCTCCATATTGGCCAAAGCCGACACGTATGAGATGACATCATCCTTCTCATGCCCGTTGAAATCATTCTTCAGGTTCTTGAATTCCTTCCACTCACAGGCTTCGTCCTCTTTTGGATAATTCCTGACGAGGTATTGTTGCAATTCCAATTCTGTCATATCTCGTTTTACTCTATTTCTATAACGTTTTTCTGTTGTTCTTATTTCGTTGTCTATCTCTTTACTTTATAGCACTAGCCATCTACAAGTCTCGCTTCTCTCGCTCTTGCCATACTTATGAGTAAGTATAGAAGCAGCTTAGAGTATACACAGCTATTCCATTGTATCTGGGCTGTCGTAAAACTCCATCACTGCCAGGGCTTCGTCATCATTGCTGAATTTCGAATCCTCCTCGAAGATTTCTTCTACCTCTTCAGACACTTCCCTATTCTCCTGTTGTTCTATTTCTTCCTTTTGTTTCTCAGGAGTGAACGAGCCTACCTTACCAGTTTTTATTCTATGTCTCATGTTTGTCTACCTATATCGTTTGTAAGTATTAATTGTCTGTTCCCACGAATAAAGATCGTCATGATTGATAGAGCGATAACTCAGTATTCCTGCATCTTTAATCTCTAGGTTCTTGTCTCGAAGGCTGCTTCGCTTATTTATCTCTGCGCTTTGCAAGAAATCATAAATCTCTCTTATTGACTTATTGAAGTTCTCTTCTTTCACAAGGAATAGAAGTGTGGCCCTATCAGGGTTTACGTTTTCGTGAACTATCAGGATTTTACCAGAACTACACTTAACTGAAAACAGAAAGGCATATTCAGTTATATCACTGTTCGAATGAGCCAGTCTTTCCACGCAAGGTATAACTTTAGAATAATAATCTTGCATCTTAACGAGGAAATTGATATAATCTGACTTATACTTTTCAAACTCCTCTGGTGTCATTTGAGCAGCTTTCGACAGTGCCTGTTTGAATGTCATCTGTTCAGGAGCTTCTCTTGGCGTTGGTTTAGTCGCATTAGATTTTATTCCTCTCTGCCTCGATATCGCTGCAAATTTCTGTATAGCCGCCTCAAGTGTAATTTTATCATAAATGGTTAAGTCCAAAGCCTCTACGTAGCACCGTATAGGATTGAGCCTATCATTTAAGTATTCCTTTAGATAGTTGAAAGAATCGCTGACACCACGATAAGGAAAAGCTTTTGGTTTGAATTTCACTTTACCATCACCCGGTGGTAGCACGACGAAATATCCAGATTTAAATTTTACACAATTCCAGTCAAGAATCCATTCTATTCGTCTCATGACATTAAACGAACTCCTTTCGTATTTGGGCTTTTTGCGTATATAATTAAAGTTTATAACGAAGGCATCAAATTCGTTATTATCAGGCTCACTTACATAAGTTTCTTTGGTAATTGCTGCTTTGTCTTTTTGTGCGCATGCAATATCTTGCTTATCATTATAGAAAACAACTTCGTAAAGGCCACTACTGTCGCCACATCCATTCCTTTCAGAATAGAATTCGTCAAAATTCTTCTTCCAATAGAAATAGAATGTTCCATCACCATTTTCTAACATTGGCCAAACATCGTCATTTACCGGAATTTTAAGCACTCTATTCTCCAAAGAAATTCTCTTTAGCAGTATCTTATCATTACCCAGTTTTTTCAAATACTTGGGTTTTATGCTTGTAACAGTTTCAAAAGCAACAGCCTCCTGTATTCCATAGTAGCCGTTCGTAGTTTTCTTATCAGTTACAATATATCCTACATACACGTTTTCCAGCATCTCTTGTTCAGAAAGGTTTCCCATCTGCAAGGCATTGTGATAATCGCTATACAATGCATCGTCTTCCCGAAATACTTTTTGCGCATATTGTGATGAGGGAATGGCAAATACCAAAACTCTCTCACCAATTCTAAAATCTTCAAAAGTATTCCATTTCAGTACCTTAGTAAGACCTCTAACGACCATGCTTGCCATGGGTTGAGGGAGTCGTACTTCTCTATAACCAGTTTCGGTTACTGTAACTTTTGGTTTAAAATCCTCTTTAATTCTGACATCAAGGATTTTAGGTTTGGGCACATACGCTTTCTTAAGGATATGATCTAGACCGAAGTATCCTTTCATTTTTGTATGATAATAGGACATCAAATCTACATTTTTACCTATCAAATCCTGCACATACCAATCATTACTTCTGTTATATGTCAGTGTAGGCCATGTAAAACAGCTCAATGCTTCATCAACATCTTGAATATTATTTATTACTTTTAAAACCCTTACGTCTTTCCTCTGTATGGTATTAGGTTCTTTTGGGGGAAGAGATTTATTCGGTCTTAATGACCTTCTATTCTTTCTTTGTTCAGCCCATTTTAGTTTTGTCTCGATACTTAGTTCAATCGGTTTTGAATTTCTTGCTTTCTTTTTTTTCTTTTTTCTCTCCTTATCAGACAACTTTCTATTGTCTGTCTTATTAAACAAAGTTTCAGCTTTCTCCTTTACCCGTTTATCGGAGCTGAACTCCTTGACCAGAGCATGATATTGTTCATCTGTTATCTTGGTGTTTGGATTGGCATTATCAGACAACTCACCAACATGATGAGCCTTTAGAAATTCCACAGCCGTTTGAACTCCTATATTCAATTGATTTGATGCTTTGTTTAATCTAATTCCCATATTAAAATAGATAGATTTTGTTATTGGTGATAGGTTTTTAAACCATTTTTTCTTCATTTATTTCCATATATGGTAAACCTTCCCAATCATTTCCTTCAGCAACATAATACCACCCTTCAAGCTCTTCATCACTCATTTCATCCCATGTATAATAAGAAAGATGACCACACGCTTCCTTAAAAAAGGATTTCAGGTCTTTGTAATTAGAGAAGAAATGAACTTGAATATTCCAGTCGTCCAAAGTGACATAAGCATAGAAATATTCAGAGGTAAAGTAAATAAATTTACTACCCTCACGAATTAGTTTAAGACACTCTGCGAGGACCTTATCACCAACAACAAATGCTTTTTGATAGCCATGGTATGTGCAGATCTCATGGAAAATCTTGTTACTAAGTAATTCTTCATCACTTATTTCTTCACCTTTTTTTAATCGAGAGATTAACACTTTTGTCTCTTCTGAAACGTTCAACTTAAAACAAGGCCATTGACCAAAATTGTAGCCCTGTTCTGAGGCCCCCCCCCCAGAACTTAGTACATCAAACATAAGACCTGTATCATATGTATATGTGATATTGGCAATGCAAATGTCAATCAATCTAAGCTTTGCAATCTGTTCTACCCTAGTCATTGTCTCATTTTTCGTTAGGATGAATTAATATTTTCTTCAAACTATCAATTATACACTGAATATCATCCTCATTGTTCCATCGCCCCAAAGAAATTCTGATAGTTCCTTTCGCAAGCTGTTCATCTAAATGAATAGCCTTAAGCACATGTGAGATCTGGGTTTCTTTGCTGTCACACGCAGAACCGGTTGACACAGAAATCCCCATAAGGTCAAGTCGATGTAATAATGCCTCACCATCTGCATCAGGAAAGGAAAGACTGATATTACCAGCTATGTGTTTCGCTGAACCATTACGACAGAACGATAATTTATTATCGTTTAGACCTTTAATCAATAAATCTTCCAAATGCTGTAGATGTGTTATATTCTTCTGCAATGAGTCAATGTTTTCCTGCAATGCTGTAGCCATTCCTACAATCGACGATACATTTTCTGTTCCAGCGCGGTTTCCAAACTCTTGCGAACCTCCCATAAGAAGTGAAGGCCATTCAAGCCCTCTCCTCTTATAGAGGAAACCAATCCCCTTTGGCCCATTGAATTTATGAGCAGAAGACGAAAGCATATCAACTCCAATTTCATGGACATTAATAGCAGTATGTCCTACGGCTTGCACGGCATCAGTATGAAATAGCCATCCATTATGATGGGCAACATCTGCAAACTCACCAATAGGTTCAATAGTTCCAATTTCATTATTGGCAAACATAAAAGAAACAAGTCCATGCTTATCCTTAACGAAAGCTTTGCTATAGTAATCAAGAAGCACAGCACCATCATTGTTAACAGGAATTATGGTAGTTTCTCCTAAAGTACAGGGTCTTAAGATTGAATGGTGCTCAATTGCAGAAGTGACAACATGCATACCTTGCCGGAAAGCCCCTTGAATAACCCAATTATTGCTTTCAGTACCACATGAGGTAAAAAAGATTTCTTCTGGGAACGCACCTATACAATCAGCAATAATGGCTCTAGCTTCCTGCAATGCCTTTTTGGGCTTCCTTGAAAAAACATAGGGCTGAGATGCGTTCCCGTATTCGTCAACAAGATATGGCACCATTGCTTCATAAGCCTTTGGGCTTAATGGCGATGTCGCAGCATTATCAGCATAAATCTGTCTTTTCTCTCGATTCATCCGAACAATTTGCATCCTTCTTCTTTAAACTCTTCTATCTTGTCGAGGATGTCTTGTAAATCGCATCCCAAATAATCTGCGAGACATTCCATACAATAGAAATTTTTTATGCACTCACCAAGCAATTTCTTGTTGATACCGATAGTATTCTTATCGATTATCTCTTTATCACAAGCAATACATTTAATTATTTTCATTTTCTAAATTTCTAATTGAAATCTGTGGCATATCCTTTCCACGATATTGCTTATCAAGAATGCCAAGTTGTCTAAATATAATTGAACGCATTTTGACAGCAGGTCGTAAACAATATTGCTGAAATTCTCTAATATTTATATCTTTTTCTGAGCGAACATGAGGGAATAATAATTTCAAATATGCAGTAGCAATTCGCTTTACGGCTTCTGTATTACGAGTATCTGCGTTCTCTGGATATTCTACAATATTATCTACTATAGCTCTATATGATGCATCATCACGTAATATATGCATTACTGTGGAGAAATATTCAGAATTTAAAGCCCAACCTTTAATTTTTAGTCCCTCATTCATTCTAGGTATTTCCCACCCCTTAATAAAGCCATGAATACGATCAACCAATGCACTGGTTTTAAAAACAGAAGGAAGTGACTCAAACATGTTTTGATATTCGTCCATTCGATCTTCATCAATATTACCAAGCATCACAAAACCAGCATCTGCCACATCATTTTTAGCACCAATCTTAACGGTACCCTGTTCCATATATCCTTGTAGAGTTTGCGTCATTTCATTTGGATTATCAAACTCCACTTTTTGTATCTCATCAAATGCTACATAGTCATGGAAGAAAACAAGTCCGTCTTCTCTTCTTCCCAAATCATAGAACAGCTTTGCTCTTGTCATTTTTCCTGCAGACAAATAACCGTATCGGCTTATGCCACCAAAAACATAGGATTTACCAGTTCCCTTAGGTGCTAATTCTATCAAGTTAAGGCGCTTCTCTACAAATGGTAGAAGGCGCTTTAGCATAGCAAGTTTCTGTTGCTCATTTTCATATCCTGCCGCATTGTAATCGATAGCTCCCAACACTATATCAATCCATTCATGAATATTAAATTCTCTACGTGCATCCTTCAAGAAGTCCAAATCTGTATCATATGGGCAGAAATTTTGGAAACTAAGCAATTTTATCTTGCCCTTTATTTTCATTTTGGGCTCTGGATAGCGGTAACCCAATTCCACAACTCCCCATGTTTCTTTAGCTTTTACTAACTCATCTTTGCATTCGTCCCAAACTCGGTCTTCAATAGTTGTTTCTTTATTTAGCAAACCAAAATCAGGGAGAGAGAATGAAACTTCCTGAGTTTGTATATCGATGTCAACAGATATACGAGTTAAGATCTTTACTTTTTCATTGTCTTTTACAATTCGATTTTTTATAGCAACCCAATCTGATTTAGATGGAATATATGTGTGTATAAAGTCAGTTATTTCTGTGATATCAAATCTTCCATCCTCATCTTCAAACATTTTGAGGAGCCAATCACGTAAGAATGAGGGCAGTTTTAGAGAACTAAAGAAATTGCTTTCTTGCAAATCTTTATACACCACCATGTCCTCGAAATATAGTTTCAACTTTTCTTCCATAACTTACAAATTAAAAGAATTTTCGTTCTGAAGCGCCTTCTTTTTTTATTTCAAATTCAAGGCCCTTTGTTATTATATTACCATCAACACGAACATCGAGTTTGTGAACTCCTGCTTGCTTTATATCAGGCATGTCAACATAATAAATATACTTAGTATCTTTAGGATATGCATCATGAACAATCCCATCTACCAATACAGTAATATCATCAGATTCTGCTCCGACAAAGATTTCCACCCGAGCTTTTTTTCTGAAGCTTACAGATATTTTTTTGAATTGCTTCAAAATATAGCATTCTATGTCCTTGTCTTTGAGCGTAAATGTAATAATCGGTATAGCCACTTCTTCAAGTGTAGCTCCACCATGAACTTCCACACCTGTCTTCCTGCCCCCTTTGAACTGATCATAGTTGGCAATACACCAATAGCCATTTTCATCAGTTGCATTATCGGGTTTTTCATTTATGTCTGATTTTAGGCAGCATCTCCCAGAATGCTCTCCCTTTTCCTCTGCCACAATTGTATTTTCTTTTTCGTTGATTACGACTAATCTACTTGCTCCATGGTCTGAAACTACGACAGCCTTATCATATTTACCATCCATTAAATCTACATAGATTGTTCGTTCTATTAAACTTTTAATTATCCTCAGTTCTTCCGTTATGTGTATTGGCAATTTTGTCTTTTGATAATTAAACTGCCTTGGAGCATGGTGTTTAAGTTCGTCAATTTCTTTAATATCAACACACGGACATCCTTCTTCTGAGAACGACTCAACAAATTCCTTATTTTGATCTGTTATTGAAGGTAGATTACAACGAGCTATATCAACCTGCATCTTTAGTTTTTTATCATAACTGACTTGCTGTATGAAGCTCATAAACTCTACTCCAAGCGCATCTACAAAATAAAGAATGGTTTTTTTCTTATTCATTTTATCTATATACTCACTCCTTGGCCTTAATAGACTATTGTAGTCACGCTTTACAGCCTGCTCTTCAACCATGTTCCTTATATCTGGAAGTACCTGATTAGTAATTTTGCAATACTTATATAGATTCATATAATCATCCAGCAAATCAATGCCAGTCGTATATGGCTGTAGATAATAAAATAATGCAGGATAAATTTTTTGTAGCGTATTTAATAATCCATCTTTATGAAGATGATTTTCGTATTCAACTATAAGTTTTATTATAAGTTCCTTTTCCTGCTGAGTGTTGTCGGTTAGGAAAAATAAACCTTTTACACCTTTTGATTCCACTTGTTTGCAAAAAGAATTCAATTCAAGTGCGTATTGGTCAAGGCCATATACATATTTTTTCCTATTCTGATAAATCTCATCGTATTCTTCTTCAGTAATATCAAATTCAAAAATGGTATTATATAACCTTTTTATGAAAGCATCAAAATTCGTGGCTTCACTCATAACCGCATTCATGTATCTGTCGTTGCCTACACCAAAAAATCTTAATGCTTGATATAAAGTCCACTTTTCCTGGGGTGTGTATGATGAAAAGTCTTTAAGATGCATTACCAGATTATCTATGCCTCCAAAAAGTACTTTTACATAAGCTTCAAAAGACTCGTACTTGTTGAGTTCATCAAGAAAGTAATTCCATTGCTCTTCAGTTCCAGAAATTTTATCAAGGTTTGACAGCGAAGGGAATTGAATAGAAATCATTTCATATGAGTCATCAACAGTCCTAAATCCAATTAGAGATTTAGGGAAGAACTTCTTGTTAAATTTGGTTTTAATATAATATTCTGGTGACAAATTCTCTTCTATAAGTCGTGGCAAAGAACAGATGTTTTTGTATATAGGATCTACAGAGGGGTTCATTTCCTCTCCCAGAAGGGTTATCTTGGGTAATTCCTGCTTTTCACCTTCAACTATAATGATTCGATTTGAAGCCATAAGCCGAAGGTCGTTATATCTAAGTAAATCACGGCATTGATAAGTTAAGACGATTAACTTTCCCTTTATTGACAAGTCAAGGAGTTCACGTAGTGTGTTTTTAACTACTTCAGGCCCAAGCAACTTTAAGAAGGTGGACAGTTCCGTTAAAACTGTCACCCCTCCTCTATTGCTTAGGTTATTATACAACTCGCTCATGTTTGGCATAGAATCTCCATTGCAAAAAGTTGATGCTTCAAGTTGTTTCGTGTCACCAACTACGTAACGAATACGAACATCCATTAATTGTTCAGTATTCTGCACGTCAACAATAAGAGGCGTACTTTTTCCTGAGCTAAGATAATAATCAATCTTTTTATATACCTGCTCCATATACTCTAATGACTAGTTCTCTTTAATAATCTGTATACCAACAGTCATGTTATTTTTGATGAGATTCTTCAGATACTGTTTTACTTCCTCTGCTGGCATGTTATCTATCTTCTTAAATGCATCTTCAAAGCCACCTTTAGCGTATTTGTTTTCAGCCAGCTGCTTAAGCAAACTTCTCAACGAAGGGAAACCAAGCCAGTTATAGGGTTTATCTGTAATGTGATCACAAAGGTAGGTTTTCACCTCGTCAATATCTTTAAGCATATAGCCTAATTCACCGATAATCTTTTTACGGAAAGCGCTGTCTTGAGCTTCTTTGCTATTCAAATTATCCCAAAAAGTAGCACTCTCAAGATAATGTAAAGCCTTATCTATACTCTTTTCATCAGGATTAGGGCTATTTATAGTACCAAAAACAGCACGGCAGTCAGGAACTTGATCATCGTCAATCATTACGAGGATAGGCATTCTATGAATATTCGACCACTCTAAAGGAGATCTCGTGGTTGTCTTTTCAAACCATAGTGATTTGAGTTTCTGAGAACCTAATTGCTTCTTATGTTCTTTTACAACTTCATCAACAATATTAAAATAAGCCGTTTTGTCTTTTGTGAAACACCCTGTTGGAACTTTTTTAAAAAGTACATCAATATCATTATCACTTAGACCGTCGAGATAAAACGCACATGCTTTCTTAAATTGAGAAACTTGATCTGCATAAAAACTCCTAAAGCTTTCACCATAGTTTCTTATGCATTCAAGAAAAGTATTTTTCTGGCCTTCCTGCAGATGCCCATATGAGCGAATAGAATAAAGAAGCGAAAGCAGATTATCCAATTCGCCAACATTATCTCTAACAACTTGATATGAAAGGCGTAAATTGTTACATTTTGAACTCCAAGCTAATATAGCATCTTTGTAGTTCTTCGAAGTTTCTATAATCTTATTACTCTCAGAAACTATTTTATACTCTGTAATAACATCATCTATTTGACTATCTACTGTTTCTTTCTTCCACACCCAATTCGCAGCATCTGCATTGAAGGCATCCCTAACGGCATTAATATATTGTCCACCGTCACCTATTTCTTTTGATAGCTTTATCAACTCGCCATTACGATATTGCCTTAAATAAGTATCCATACCTAGTGTACACTTATCACGTTTGAGTAACTTCTTCAAATCAGATGCAGCGCATTGGTTTTTTAAGCATGTTTTACCAATTTCTGATGCTATATCGTTATCAGATTTTCTTTTATCAATGTTGTTTGCAATTGAAGAATACTGATCCAAAAGGTATGCAATTACTTCTTCGTCAGTATTTAGTGTTTCCTGACCTAGCAGTGTTTTGAGCGTCCAAATTGGAAACGACAAGTCTTTCATCATCGAACGTATGCTATCTCTTGCCGTCTCAACAGAAGAACAACTCGACTTTGAAATGCCAAACGCTTCTACAGTGGTGTCAAAGAAGCATTTCATTTCTTTAGTTACAGTTACTATGTATTTATCCTTATATCGTGGACTAGGGGTGTTTTCTTGTCTAATATACTCTTCAACCATCTCTTTGAATCGCTCGACAGTAAGTTCATCACTGGAAATACCATCACTCCAAGTATACTGCTCAGTAAGGATATGCTCTTTCATTAAGAATCCAATGAATAGAGCAGTTATATTGCAAGGCATATATCCATAAGGAGCTTCCTTAAGACATTCATAAATTTCACGAATAGAAATACGACCTTCTGCCGCCATTTTTTCATCAATCAACTTATCCAATTCACGCTTTGTCTTAGAGATTGAAAGAGATGGTGAGGTTTCCCAATATTTTTCCACCCTCCAGGCGCCTGCAAGTTGTTTCTCAATATTAGTAGTGGGATTACTTGATCGATAGGTTCCTGCAAGTTCTTGTTTCAAGCCACAATCAACGCCTTGTTTTAATCCTATTGCTTTCCACATATTATCTATGAAACTATAACGTTCCAAACTATGAGGGAACACCTTCAAATCTTGCTGAAGCAATTCTCGTAGTAATACATCAAGATTATTAATAGTTTCTCCACTAGGTGTTGTCTGTGAATAAATGGTAAACTGCCCTTTTTGAATATCTTCAAGCCACTTAGTTAGCACCTTCTGAGCACTTTTGCTGTATGAGCTTGACTGACCATGATCTTTTTCTGCATAATATGCAGACGCCGCTTTGTTATCTACCCATTCCTCAAAGCCCTCTGTACCAAGTTGTGTATTGCTACAGTCAATAAATATCGCTTTAGAACCAACATAGTTTTGTATTTTTCGGTTGATTCCTGCCCTTTCTTCATCGTCTTTTGCAAAAATTGTAACGGCATAAATATGATATGGATCACTTTCTGCCTGACTAATAGCCTTTTTTGCCTTTGCATCTAAATCTGATATACCAGCATTCTCCAACTTATAACGGAGCCTAAGAGCTGGACTTAAAGGAATACATTCTTCGAATTGTCCTTCTGATATCAATTGACTTGTTGGAGCTGCTTTGTATGATGCTTTATATTTTTCAATTTGGCCACTATCTACCGTACCAGTACGAATAGAATACACCTCTATGTTTTGACCTATCTTTCTTTTAAATAAGACATCATCACGTACTAATTTATCTGCGCATTTGGATGCGTTCTCTAAATCAGAGCCTTCAAATGCATAGTTTAGATTTTTTTCTGTGGGATAAAAAAGTTCGACAGCATCGTTTACTTCAAGTGACATTGCCTGAAAAAGTAAAACAGTTTTTAAAACTCGTTGTTCTTCAGTGTTTCTGCCCTTAGCAAATTTTGGATAGAAATCAAGTATACTTCGTATTTTCTGAGTAAGATTGTCTTTTCCCATGTCATAGAAGAATCCCCAAAGCATATCCACAGTTAGAAGAGGATTATCATCAAATGGGCCAAAATTATCTATATACCACTGAAAAGCTTCATCCTTCTCTCCTCTGTTATTTTTTATAAAATCAAACATACTTCGTTGATTTGATTGAAATGAGGATGCTATGTGTTTAAGGAGGCATGCTGCATAGGGATGGATTGGCAGAATTCCTTGAAGCTCTTTGTCATCTATATTTGCTTCCTTTTTGACCATCTCACGAGAGTCCAAAGTTCTATCGTAAAGATCACCAACTATTTCATCCCATTCATTTTTAATAACGGGGTCGTCCTGCTTTTTCATAGCAGTACCAATAAGTTGAAAAGCGATATTCTCGGGTAATTGAATTTCACACCTTGGTATAATGAAACGATCTAAAATTTTACTTCTGTCAGGGTCTTTCTCCGATATTGAACTATCCCCTTTATGAGTTACGGGAATAAAGCAAAATCTTGCAGTACTACTTAGTTGCAAAAGCCCCTGGAAATTTGTTAGTCTATGCTGATTGTTGTCAAAATATTCAGAGAATTCGTCCCAAATGAAGACAAGTGCATGCAAATCATTTTCCTCAATAACACTTCTAATCCATTCTTTCATGTCCTCCACACTTAGATAAAGTGCTCTAATGTTTTTCTCGCTAGCAACCTGAAAAATATTATTCATCAATGTCTGCAAGGCTTGATCAGAATATGTGTTAAGATGTTCAATGATTGTATCTACATTCTCGCCACCAAACAATGAGCTATAACTGCCATTTACATACACTCCGAAGCTAAGCTTATTTTCCTCATCTGATAAATAATTGATAACTGCAGTCTTTAAAGCTTTAGTACCTTTATTTTCAATTCCTGCATCTTTTAAAGCTCTTTCTATACTCTCTTGCATGGCAAGGAACAAATCATTATCGCCATGGATTGAAGAAGAGCCATATCTATGTACTGCTACTATTTTCCCTGCATTTTTTTCTGAGACAAATTTGTTGCAAAGATCTTGATCCAAATTATATTTTTTAAAATAAGCTTCAACCTCTTCAGCAGGAGCATCCAACATACATTTCAGCGTATGTACAGCATAGGACTTACCTGTGCCATAAGTACCATCAACCCATATATTTAACTTTTGTCTTCGGCTTAGCACATTTACAGTATCTCGTATTAAATTTACGAAAGTTCTATGTGGATAGAAACTCTTCCACATATCTGGAATTTTATTTATCACATCTTCATCCACTACAGGGAAGAAGTTTGGGTCAATATCAAAATAGTGACGATATTTAGGATCGTTAGTTACCATAATAATTTCTATTAAAAAAGATTCAATATGTCCTCTGCTTTTTTATCTTCTTTAAGTGAGATGTTGTCCAAATCATGAGTAAATGAAGTGGAAATGAATTCTGGATAATTAATAGACAAACCTTTAAGAATGGCTATCATCGTTTCTACATCCAGCCCATAAATCTGAGCTGGACTTACTCCGGTACTCTCAACATTATTGTCCATGAGTCGACTTAATGTAAATTGATAGTAATTACCACAAGCCTCGGCAAATTTATATAAACAAAAAAGGACAACGCGAGGATCGGGATTCTTCCATTCTTTTCTTTGCATTATAAAACCATCATTCTTGTTGGAATCTACAATAATTCCAAAGCCAATCTCATTTAAAGGCAAATTAGCTATTCTTTTAATAGAATTAGGAATTGATTTTTCTGCACTCTTGCTAACGCCCTCCTCATCAGCGAGTATTGTTGATATTCTCTTTTGAGAAATATTTTCATTAAATGGAAAACGCTGAACGAACCATCCCACTTGCGGAGAGTAGCAAAGATTTGTAAGCATCAATGCCCAAGTGATTTCGTTATCAAGACCATTTTCCCTAAGAAGGGATCCTAGTTTTGTATCCGAATTGTTGTCAATTATTCCTGCTTCACGCAAGAAACGTTTAAAAGCAGGAACCTCATTGTTTCCTAAACCATTTTCGATTTCGAAACGTTCGCCTAATTTCACAAATTGTGTAAACCATTCCATTTTAGGCGCATGGGTGGCATAACAATCTAAAGATTTTTTGTTCATATTTCCATTAACTCTTGATAACCACAGTGACTTATAAACTAGACAACCTGTATCTATCTCTAAACACTGACCGCAATGTGTACAGCTATCAGATATAGTCAGTTTGCCATTTATGTTAAATTGAAGATTGCCTAATTTGCAATTAGCTTCGCACAATCTACATGAAACACAATAGTGACTTTTGCGGAAAACACGTCGTATCTTACGCAAGAAATCAATATTGTTTTTTGTTAATTCTGAAGATACGACAACCTGGCAATAGCCATCGTTAATATCTTTCACTATCACAGATGAAACCTCTTGCCCATTTTCAATTCTATAAACATCCTTGTCAGATGTCGCGATAATACGACCTAAGGTCTTAATCCATTGTTTCCAAATGTTGTCGCGATTTTTAAATGTTATTATCAAATTGTTACCTGATTGGGTTTCTGAATAATCTCTTGGGGAAATACTCAGATCCCTCCCATTTTTACGGGCTTTCCAACCGGTATTTTCCAAATAGCTTCTCATACGTTGTTCATTGCCCTTTTCACTGCAATTCACTTCTTTTATAATATCAATGAAACTATTGACATCATCTGTATAGCAAGCGTGATTCATAAAATCATTTTTTTGAGCAGCCATTGGACATAATAAGCAACCAGCTCTGCTGATTCCTTTTTTATATGCCATATTTATGGGCAACCCATTTGCAAAGAGATAAAGATAAACTTCTGCAGAATTCCACTCCAAAATGGGATTACAACTATATTGACCTTTATGTTTCGTACCATATGAAATATAATCATAGCCACTCCTTCTAACACTTTCATCACGTCTTACGCCAACAAAAGCCATCTCTGTAAATGAATTTTTGCCTAATATGTCTCGAAGAAGAAGTAATTGTGGAGTGGTTTTATGAACACTACAGCACCATCTAATGGACGATGATGGCGGGCCGAAACGTTTCCAGGAATCATGAGGGTTAATATTTGCCCTGGCTGTATAAAATCTAATTCCAAGTTCTTCGCAACGCTTCTTAGCAATATTGATAGCCTGATAAGTATCGGAGAATTCCATACCTGTATCTCCAAAGACGACAACAAATGAATTATGAGGTAAAGCTCTTTGGACCAGATCAAATGTTACCTCACTATCTTTTCCACCACTAAAAGACACATGAAAAACATCCAATTTATTTTCATACTCCCTAAAAGTATTATAAATCTGTTTAATAGTGTCTTTCGTAAGATTCTCAATAAAATCCTTGTTACGTCTTATCATTAATGGAATATCGACGTGCATTAACAGCCTATCGTTCCCATGAGGTTCCTCCACTATAATTAATTCTGGCTTTGTAAATAGAGAGCCACCCTTAACTTGAGCAACTATCTTACCTCTGTATATATAATTATTCGCTTCGGCCCACATATATGGAGCAGTGTCATCCTTTGCATATTCCCAATACTTGTCAAATCCAAGCAAATCAAGTTCTTGATAATAAACAGGACGTGGTTCTTTACTGAACTGCAAAGTACTGCTGTTCAATAATAGCCCTCCCGTTTCTATGTCCCAATTATATGAATACATTATTTTTTCATTCTTATATTTTTAGCTTTTTCAAGCAAACCATTATCTTTTAAAAATTTCTTGCTCCTACGTATAATAAATTTATTTTCTTGGAGAAAATCCAATACACTGGATTCGTTCAAGGCAACTTTTGATTGAGCAACAATATCGGCTAGTACATCATCAAATTCTTTATATTCAGACGAACAACTAACGATGGCACCTGTTACAGCATCCTTATTATATCTGTGGTGCAGCAATTTAAACCTGCGGCTATAATGTGACGTATAACTTTCAAGTAAAAAGGTATTCCAAGGATAGCCACATTCAGGAAATAAAGTAAATGTGTCTACGTCATTAATATTAACGTAGTTTCCATTAACAAAATTAGCAATAGCATTATCAGTGCCTTCAATGTCGAATTCTATCATTTGATTTCTAATGAAATCATCATGATTTAGTCTTACGGAATAGTCATAAACAGTATCAAACGACACAATTGTACCTAATTCTTCTGCTATTTTTAGTAGTGCTTCAACAGAAAAAGTTGAGTGATTTTTACAGAAGTCAGCAAAAACCATATTAGCGTCCATCTTTGCCCCTTTATGACTTACAATATTATTATTGAAAATATATACTTCAAAGAATATTGCTTTAAGGGCATTCCTTATACCAAGATCAGATATATGGTCATTGTCATCTATAACGCTGTGACATTCAATCTGAATATGCTCTAATATCTCATCAAACGTTGTAAAAAGGGAATGTTTCAGCAACAGTTCTATAATATTTTCAATGCAAGTCTTTTCCTCAGAATGGAAAATAAAATTATCTATGTGAAAATGCGTCCCATCTCGCCCATTTGAAATTAAAACAGTGGGACTTGTTGAAAGAATACGTTTGATATAATCGTTAGAAAGACTGGGAAGTCCTTGATAAATAACATCATCAGCGACTAAACCTCCCTGCCGCTTAACAAAGTTAAAAACATCCTTTTCTGTATTAGGCTTGACCGAGGAACTTGATGCCACATAAAACGTGTCATAATGCCAACCGTCACGATCAAAATATTCAAGATACTTGCACAAATCAGTCCGATCTGAAATATAAGAATCTAAGAACAAGTCAGATAGATTATCTAGTACAGAAGAATAATAAACATAATCAAACCCACTATTAAACAGGTCTTCAATATAAGAATACAACATTTCGCGAGAATCTGATGGCAATATGTATTCAGGAAGATATATCTTTCCATTATTTTCAATGCCACACTGCATAATCGCATCTTGCATTGAATTGTCATCCAAATCTAATTCGACGGAATGAATATCTTTATAGAATTTACGAAACCTCTTGATATCTATAGCAGAATGCAAACGAAAGCCTTTAGCAAATTTGTTTTCTAAAACTTTAACAATTTTTTCTTTCTCAAAAAAAGTAACGGGTCTGCTTTCACATGCAAAGCTGTTTGTTTTCTGTAAGTTGTCTTCTTTATTAAGCAAACCTTTATCTTCAATTGGTTCCGGAGGAATGGGATATAACTGCTCAGCAATTAGTAGAGTATGTGAAAATGTTTTTTGATCAGAAATAGAATTTTCTGCCGCTTCTTTGAACTTCTTATATCTTGAATCGAATTCCACATCATTACCTCCTCCTAAAACATAAGTCATATTCGAAATTTGCCATGAAATACCATTTTCATTACGATATTTGTCACTTATTGTTGACCCTTGAGCAATAGCTTTTGCTCTCAATCGTCTTGACAACTGAGTAATAGCGTCTTTCCTAGAAATTTTGCCGTCCTTAATGCGTTTGCAGGCATCAATAAGAAGCGCTATTTCGTATTTATTCCACGGCGTGGTAATTACAGGCATTATTCTCCTATTTTGTAGGTTTTATCAATTCTCTTATATCGACATCTAACGCATTCGCGACTTTTCCCAATTGTGCAAGCGAAGGTTGAAATCTATTAGAACACCATCTAGATACAGTGTTCTCACTCATTCCCAACTCCTGAGCGAGCCATTTGCACGTATGATTTTTGTCTGCAAGAACTGCTTTAATGCGATTTCCCGCCATATCTTGTTGATTTTCCACCATGATAATTATATTATATGCACTGCAAAGGTAATCATTTTTGTTGAAAATCAAAAAATGCGCCCCCAAAATTATGCATAAATCCATATAAATTTCATTTTTTATATCTGTTTTCGCACACATTCTTTATATTCGTCTTTCTTCATCTTTCTATATCACGGTCAATTATATACGTAATAATTCTGTGCCATATTCATTCCACCAATACACAGCGTCGTAAAGAGCATAGACACGTTCTTTAATGAAGTCAGGGTACTTGGGTGTAAGTTCAGTCGCATTGAAGCCTGCAACAACACAAATGAAGGAAAGGTTTCCTTCAATGTAATCACACCACTTGTTCTGACCGAGGCACCATCCAAGGATGTTATCAAACTCTGCCTCTGATTTGGGCAACTGGACATGAACCACCAAATGAGGCTTTGACTGTTGGTATAACAGCCAATAGTCGCCATGACCTTCTACGTGCTTCAACTCTGCCTTAAAAGCTTCACGCTCTACATGCTTTGGCTTCAGCCCAGTTCTTTGCAGACGAGGGAACATCACATAATCACAATTTTCAATCTTCTTGGTTTCCATATCGTGAGTTCTTTCTTATTTGGATAAGTTAGAGAGAAGGGAAATCATTAGTTCGTGTACACTTCTCTTATATTCGCTATTGGTTTTCAGATGGAGTGAACCATCTTCCATATAGGTTTTCTTGTTAACCTCCAACATCATCGATTGATACAAAAATGGACATGCTGGCGTTTCAGAATTACTATAAGGCTCATTGATGCCCACCTTGTAGTCGTTCTCTTCAACTCAACATTTTCGGCTTCCAACTCCTTGATTCGTTCAAGAAGTCGTTGGCGCTCTGCAATCCATTCATGGTAATTCTGTAGATCCATTCCTATGCAATAAATAGGCCATCCAAAGTAACCTCACTATGAACCAGACTTGAATGCTTGCCATTAGCCACACCAAAGGTCGTAACGAAAGTATGTACTAATGTCATCTTGTTTTTAGTCTTTTCTTTGAATAGCACCATTCTGTTACGGAGTTTTTCCTCATAGTCTGCCGTAATCCTATACTCTCCCTGGCTAAATTTCATTTCACAAAGATGGATAATCCTGTCAGCCCGTTCGATAATGAGGTCTATCTGTGAACCTCTGACCGCTTTCTTTTTGTCTGCCTGATCAAACCATGCGGAAACTTCTGTTGCAACACCGCCAATGTTTAAAGCCTGCCGTATTTGACGGATATGCATTAGACATAGTAACTCAAAGGTAAGACCTTGCCAAGACTCCACACTATGCGAGGCCGCATGATGCTGCCACCACTGTTCATCGTATGAATCCTTATAGATCTCTATGTACTTAATATAAAATAATGTATAGAAATCCGTCAACTTATAAATGATATCGTTGTTATTCTTTCCATAGTATCTGAACTTCATGATGAAGTCGCAACGCTCAAGATTGTTAAGCATCTTTGCAAGTCGCTTCCCGTCTATTGAAGTCGTTTTCGCTATCTCACTACTTGTCATTCCACTACGTCGTTCCGCTAATAAGCGTACAATATCCACGTACTTATCGGCATTGGTAAACAAGGCATTGTACAGTTCATCAAACTCCAGTCTGAGTGCTCCACCACGTGCGAAGCAGAGCCTGTCAACATTCTGTGCAAGACTTTCTTTAGTATCCAAAAGACTCAAATAAAACGGGACTCCACCAAAAAACATATAACATTGTGCTATCTGGAATCTGTCCCACAAGCATCCATGTCCCTGTAGATACTGCTCGGTCTCATTCAGACTAAATGGGCGAAGATATATCTGGCTAGTTACGCGGGCATGTAAGCCTCCTTGGTTTTCTACAAGATTGTCAATCATCCATGATGTAGCAGAGCCACTAGCAATGAACATAATATCTTTACGACGTGCTGCCCATCCATTCCAGAAATTTTCAAATGCTTCTGTAAAGTTAGAACGCAGTGAGTCTATCCAAGGCATTTCATCGATAAACACCACCTTCTTCCTCACTGATGGTATAGATTCAAGATATTCCTCCAGCGTGTCAAATGCATTAAATATTTTGACTTTCCATAAATAACCATCTTTTATAACTGAGTGCAAAGATACAACTTTTTTCTAAAATAGCACGAAATCCAACTTTTTTGTTTTATTTCTGCCAAGAAAAAGTTGGTTTTCGTGTATATTTTCATTCTCAAACCGGTTGAAAGTTGAAATTGCCTTAACTTTTTCTACTTGTCAACACGTTTTCTCGCTTCCATTGCTGCCTTATCTAAAGGTTTCTAACGATTTCATCTTCTTGAATCCAAGCCCATCCTGAAGCGCTTTAGAAAATAAAGGAGTTACGAGAAATCGCAACTCCTTTTTCTTTTCCGTCAGAACAAATTTTGGTTATCCACCATCTTTTTGTCCTTATACATGTTTAAATGGTTAATATTTCTTAATTATTGGCATTCTTAAAGTTACAACTTATCGAAATAATTCGTACCTTTGCATCCGCAAAAAGAAAAGGGGTGTGTTCCCCGTCACTTTTTTATTGGTATTAATGACATTTAGGAACATGGCGTTCCTGATAGCTGTAGCCACTGCGATGGTGGCGAAGGCCCAGACGGAACGTAAGATGACAGTTGACGAATTGTTTCAACTAGTGGAAAGCAACAGCAAGACTCTTCAACAAGAGAAGATAAGCGTAGAATTTGCTAAAAAAGGGATAGAGGCAGCTCGCTCGGCGCGACTGCCTGAGTTGACGGCATCGGCATCGGTGTCGATGAATGGCGATGTGGTCATGATGGATCGTGATTTCACAAATGCTCACGGCTTTGCAGCTCCACGCTGGGGTAACTCCCTGGCGTTGGAAGCACAGCAGGTGGTGTATGCAGGTGGAGCTATCGATGCTGGTATTGCATTGGCTACACTTCAGCATCAGCAGGCTCAGGTTGGTGAACAACAGCGCCGCCAGCAACAGCGGTTCTTGGCTTTGGGGCAATATCTGGAAATCTTCAAACTCAAAAACCATGAGCAGGTAGTGAGGCAGAATATTGACCTGACGCAGCGTCTGATCAACGACATCAAGGCTAAACACGAGCAGGGTATGGCACTGAAAAACGACGTGACACGTTATGAACTGCAAATGGAGACGTTGCGTCTGAGTCTGAAGAAACTGCAGGATCAGCGTGGCATCTTGAATCATCAGTTGTGTAATCAGTTAGGGATTGACGGGGAGATTATTCCGAGCCTCACCACAGACCCAATACCCGAGCAAAGCTCGCCTATCCGTAGCCTTTCTCCAAAGGGAGAGGGGAGTGAAATGTCTTGGCAAAATGTGGCACTGACGACGGCTCCCAGCATTCAGAAGGCAGAAATCGGGCAGAAGATAGCCTCCCAGCAATTGCGTTTGGCCAAGAGCGAGATGCGTCCTAAAGTGGCAATGGTAGCTGCCGACAATTTCAATGGCCCTTTTACTTACGATATACCGCCCATTGACAAGAATTTCAACTTCTGGTATGTGGGAGTGGGTGTCAAGTACCCCATCAGTTCGCTGTTCAAACAGACCAAGAAGGTGCAACAGGCACGTATCCACACCCGTCAGGCAGAGCAGTCGTACACAGTAGCAGCCGAACAACTGAACAACCAAGTACAGCAGGCTTATACCTATTATCTGCAAGCCTTTGTAGAGTTGGAAACACAGCAGAAAAGCGTGCAACTGGCACAACAGAACTATCAGGTGGTCAACGACCGCTACTTGTCGCAGTTGGCACTCATCACCGATATGATTGACGCCTCGAACATCAAACTCGATGCCGAACTCAAAGAGGTGGATGCCCGCATCGGCATCATCTTCGCCTACTACAGATTGAAATACATTTCAGGAACACTATAAAGAATTGAAAAGTTATGAACAAAAAACAGATAAAAAGAATATATAATGTAGTAATTATTGCAGCCCTCATGGTATTTATCGGGCTCGTTTGCAGTCGATTTGTGCATTGGGGCAATGTGGAATATACAGACGATGCACAAGTGTGGCGTCACATTACGCCTATCAATGCCCGTGTGGGTGGATTCATCAAAGAAGTGCGTTTCGACGACTATCAGCATGTAAAGAAGGGCGATACGCTCGTCATCATCGAGGATGCAGAGTTCCGCCTGGCTTTAGCTCAGGCAGAGGCACATCTTCGTGGCTCCAAGAGTGGTTCGTCGGCAGTAACTGCAGGTATGAGCACTACAGCCTCGAATGTGCGTGCAGCATCGGCAGGCATCGACGAGGCCCGTGCACAGATGGAAAATGCTGAGAAGGACTATCAGCGGTTTGAGCAACTGTTGCAGAAAGATGCCGTCACCCGCCAGCAATACGACAATGTCAAGGCCCAGTATGAGGCAGCCAAGGCTCGCTATGAGGCTGCCCGCAACCGTCAGCAGGCCACCAGTCAGGTGCTTGGTGAACAGCAGCAACGCTTAGGACAGTCCACTGCTGGTGAATCAGTAGCCGAGTCACAGGTCAATCTGGCACGACTGAATCTGAGTTATACCGTTATTGTGGCTACCTGCGATGGTGTGATGGGACGCAAAGATATCCATGTCGGCCAACTAGTCCAGCCTGGGATGCTGTTGGCTCGCATTGTGGACGATGGTCAAGTGTGGGTGGTAGCCAACTACCGTGAAACGCAGTTGAAGCACATCAAAGTAGGCAATCAAGTAGAGTTTACTGCCGATGCTGTACCAGGCGTGACGTATCAAGGCGAGGTAGAGTCGATAGCCGCTGGTACAGGCTCTGCTTTCTCCCCAATCCCCGTAGATAATGCCACGGGCAACTTTGTAAAAGTAGAGCAGCGTGTGCCTGTGCGGATCAAAGTGACTACCGACAATGCTGACGATGTGGCTCTTCTGCTGGCGGGTCTGAATGTAGAAACGGAGGTGATGTACTAATGGCTGGTTGGAATCCGAACCAAGGGTTCTCGATGCCCATGTTCAATCCTTGGGTACCTGAGAAAGTGCGCCCTTGGATATACTTGCTCTTCGCGCTTTTCTTCCAGTTGTCGAGCGGTGTCTATTTTGGCAGCCTGCAGCAGATGGTTGGTGCTACGGGATTCACTCGTGAGGACATGGTGATGGTAGCGATGTTCGGTGTGGTGGGAGTCAATATGCCCTTCCCGTTCTTGTTCCGCTACAAACTGCGCTTCACCAATCAGCAGTTGCTCATCAATGCCGCCTGTGTGATAGCTGTGTGCAATCTGCTGTCATTGTGGCTCATCAGTAGCGATTATGGCGAGTGGCGGTTGCCGCTGCTTTGCGCCATTAGTTATATTGCAGGCTACTTCAAACTGTGCGGTACTTTCGAATGTTTCTCGAATATCCGTCTGTGGCTCTCGCCTAAGCAGGATTTCGGCATCTTCCTGCCCAGCATCTATATTGTCATCCTCACCAGCATGTCTCTCAGCAATTGGGTTGATCAGCAGCTTATCATGATCTACGACTCGTGGCAGATGATGCATTGGCTTACCATCGGGATGATGCTCGTGATAGTCCTTGTGATTTATACTTGTACTCATCCTTGGCGCATGATGCCCCATCAGGTGCCCCCTATCTCGCTCGACTGGCTGGGTTGCATCTTGGTGTCTGCTTGTATGCTGGAGGTCATCTGGCTATTCAACTACGGCGAATACTATCATTGGTATGACAGCACGTTATGGTGTGCGGTGCTCTGTATGCTGCCCCTCACCATTCTTATTACTATAGGCCGCTTGACGCATATCCGTCACCCGTATCTGGAGCCGTGGATATTCCATCGCTGGCGGTTATATCCCATCTTGGGCATGTTTCTTGTTGCCGAGGTGATGAATGCTACACCGCAAGTGCTGCAGAACACTCTCACTGGCGGAGTTCTCGGTTGGGGATTCACCACCACGTCGAAGTTCTCGCTGCTCGAGATACTGGGCTATGTCAGCGGTTGTGCATTTACCATCTTGTGGGGCAAAGAGACGCCAAAATGGGGGCCACTCCCCCGTCTGGGTTTCAAGTACACGCGACTGCTCACCGTGGGTTTTGCCTGTCTGCTCGCCTATCAGGTATTGATGTATTTCTACGTCTCGCCTGTGCTCAATCAGGAACGCTTGTGGCTGCCCACCTTCTTGCGCACATTTGGCTACAGCATCTTCTTTGCCACGATGACGCTCTACCTGAAAGACCTCATCGAGTTTCCCTTCTTCTTTCATGCACTCACCATCTCAGGCTTCATCCGTAACGGTGTAGCTGAGTCAATGTGTTCAGGCATGTATAGCTACGGCCTGCGCCATCAGATTGCCGATACGCTCAATCGAGGTCTGCACACCGACTATCAGAGCATCCTCATGGTGGCTGTTAAGGAGATGTTTGGCGTGATGTGCATCGTCGGCACCATCGTCCTGCTGCTCATGCTGCTCTACGATGTCCAACCCGTGCGCAGCACCATGAGCAAGATGCCGAAACTGAAAAATCTGGGCAACATCATCGTAAGGCAGTTGCATGGCAAACAAATGTTAAATACGGTGCTTCATTCATCTTAAAAAATCGAAAAAGTGATGCTCTGTAGCGTTCGTAAAATCGACAGCTCACGCCAACGGTGGCCAAACTGAAGGTCGCAATGGATCGCGTGAAGGAGGCCTACTCTGAGAAGAAAAAGACTCTGAAGGGCTACTACCCGCAAGAACGCTGGATGGACTACGGCGTGCCCGACAAGCGCTGACACATTTTCGCAAAAAATCGTAATAAGGGAGCAGTAACTATCGCTGCTCCCTTAATCGAATATATTCAAAAGAGAATCTTTTCGCCTACTCTATATCCACTAAAAGGGTTGTTTGTCGAGGGTTTGCAGGTAGCAAACTTGGAGTTTAGTCCCTACAAAGCAAGCTTCTAGTCCCTGCAAAGTCGGAGTCCGGACGTAGCAAAGTCCTAAATTCTCGAGAGAATTTAGAAGAAAGGTACCTGGTTCCCAATAGTAAGATGGGATGTTTCACCAAACCTCCACTAAAATAACAATGCTCATTTCTTCAGGATTTCGGCAAAAATTAGCGATTATTTCTCAAATAATAAGCAGATAAGCCAAGAATCTCAACAATTGTTCGTAACTTTGCAGTCACAATCAGAAACTACCACATGAAACATAGAATACTCTTCGTATGCCACGGGAACATCTGCCGCAGTCCGATGGCAGAGTTTGTGATGAAAGATCTGGTAAGCAAGGCTGGTCTCGACGACCAGTTCTATATCGAGTCAGCTGCCACATCGACAGAGGAAATCGGCAATGAGGTCTATCCCCCTGCCAAGCGGAAACTAGCCGAACACGGCATCTCTTGCAAGGGAAAGACGGCTCGCCAGATGACACGTAACGACTACCAGCGCTTCGACCTGCTGATAGGTATGGACACATGGAATCTGCGAAACATGAACCGCATCTGCGGCAACGATCCTGAAGGGAAGATCCGATTGCTGATGGACTATACTAATCGTCCTGGCGATGTGGCAGACCCTTGGTACACAAGGGATTTCGAGGCCACCTGGCGCGATGTCATCGAGGGCTGCACCCAGTTGCTGAAGGATTTATGTGACCAGTAACGCCGTCAGACATCGCTAAGAATTCTTGATCTGTACCAGATTGTCTGCAGGATACCCCTCAAGGCAAGGTAGATGATCATCGCGAGCCAAAGGCCGTGATTACCCAAATGGGACTCTGCCAACAGATATACGATGAAGAAACCGAGTGCTGAGAGGAACGATGATACCAGCATGCCACGAGTGGCCGTGATGCCGATGAAGACACCATCCCAGATAAAGGCTGCAGCACCTGCCGCTGGTATGAGCCATATCCAGCAGAGATACTCCTGGGAAGCTTCGAGTACCTGAGCCTCATCCGTCAAGATGCCGACAATCCATCGGCCTCCCCCTATGTATAATAAGGTATAGGCAAGCGTCACGATGAGCGCCCAGATCCAGAGTCTGTGGAGCGTTTCACGGAAAGCCGCTACATTCCTGGCACCATAGGTCTTGCCACCCAGCGCCTCACCAGCATAAGCAAAGCCATCCATGAAATAAGAGAAGAAGAGATAAAGCTGCATCAGCACCGTATTCACAGAGAGGATTACAGCCCCACTACGGGCACCGGCAGAAGTGAAGAAGAGATTTACGGCAACGAGGCAGAGCGTACGCAGGAAGATATCGCTGTTGACGTGGAAAAAGCGCCCCATCGCTTCACGGACAAACGTTCCCCTAAGCACCAGGTAGCCACGCAAGCGGCCATAATAGCGCAGAAGCAGACCCAAAGCCACGATGAAACCAGCATATTGCGCTATCACCGTACCCCAGGCCACACCCTCGATCTTCATGCCAAAACCATAGACTAGCGTCAGCGAGGCCAGGATATTCACCACGTTCTGCATGATGGAGATGAACATAGGGAAACGGGTGTTCTGCATGCCGATATACCATCCCGAGAGACTATAAAGCCCCAGAACGGCAGGTGCACCCCAGATGACAATATAGAAATAGGTCTGCGCGATAGGTGCCACATCAGCCGTAGGGCCAATCAGCTCAAAAGCCACCCATTTCATCGGCACCTGAAGCAAGATAAGCATCAGGGCAATACCCAGGGCGATGGTGGTGGAGCGCACTAACAGACGCATCACTTCCGTAAAGTCGCGACGGCCCAGAGCCTGAGAGGTAAGGCCACTAGAGCCCATCCGCAGAAAACCGAAGAGCCAATACACAAGGTTGAAGATCATCGAACCAACGGCTACTGCCCCTATATACACAGGGCTTCCCATGTGGCCTACGATGGCTACATCGATCATCCCCAGCAACGGCACGGTGATATTCGACACAATCGAGGGCAGGGCTATCTGCAGGATCTGACGGTCTCGGATGTTCATATCGCCTGCAAAAGTACAAATATTTTTTGGCACTCACAAAAAAATGATTACCTTTGCACGCTGTTATGATCATACTCCTGATAGTCCTGGCCTATTTTGCCGTGCTCTTCTGCATCAGCCATCTGACGAGCAGAAAGGCAGACAACAATACCTTCTATCGTGCCAACCGTCGAGCCCCCTGGTATATGGTAGCCTTCGGCATGATAGGAGCCAGCATTTCTGGTGTCACTTTCATCTCAGTCCCAGGGATGGTGCTCACGTCGCAGATGACCTATCTGCAGATGTGTCTTGGCTTCATCGTGGGCTATCTGGCGATAGCATTTGTATTACTGCCGCTATATTACCGCCTGAATCTCACAAGCATCTACACTTATCTGGGACAGCGTCTAGGTTCACGTTCCTACACCACAGGAGCCAGTTACTTCCTACTCTCGAAGATGACTGGAGCAGCTGTGAGATTCTATGTCGTATGCATCATCCTCCAGCAGTTCGTGTTCGATCCTGCAGGCATCCCCTTCGCCGTAAATGTGCTGGCAATGGTATTGCTGATATGGCTCTATACCCGTCGCGGCGGCATTGGCACACTGGTATTCACCGATTCTTTCCAGACGCTCTGTCTCTTCACAGCCCTCATACTGATCATCCTTTCGCTCGTCAGCGAATTACATCTGTCTGTTGGTGAGGCGATAACGACGATTGCCAATAGCGACATGAGCCGTATCTTCGTCTTCGACGACTGGCTATCACCCCACAATTTCTGGAAGCAGTTCCTGAGTGGTGCCTTCATCGCCATCGTGATGACGGGCCTGGATCAGGACATGATGCAGAAGAATCTGACCTGTAAGACTTTACGTGATGCCCAGAAAGACATGTGTACTTATGGGATGGCCTTTGTACCAGCCAATATGCTATTCCTAGCCCTTGGTGTGCTGCTGACGATGGCGATGGGCACAGGAATGAAGGGCGACGAGATGCTACCCTCCTATATCCAAGGTATCGCTGCGTCCCAACTCTTACCCATCACCTCCTATCTTTTCATTATCGGCATCGTGGCTGCTTCGTTCTCCAGCGCCGATTCTGCACTTACCTCCCTGACCACCTGTTTTTGTGTAGACATCCGTCATCAGCCTGATAATGAACCACTACGCAAGAAGACCCACATCGTCATGTGTCTCTTCTTCGTATGCTTCATCCTCTTGTTCCGTCAGATCAATTCCACTTCGCTCATCGATGCCATCTATATCCTGGCAGGCTACACTTATGGACCGTTGCTTGGCTTGTTTGTCTTCGGCCTATTCACACATCGTCAGCCGAAAGACAGTCTAGTGCCCTACATCTGCATCGCCTCACCACTCTTCTGTCTGGCCCTTGATACTGCCACACAGCATCTTTGGAACTATCATTTCGGCTACGAACTGCTGATGCTCAACGGCGCATTGACATTTACAGGGCTCTTCCTCTCATCGCTGAAGGGCAAGACGGTGTAAAATTCTATTGGTTAATATTTGCTAAGAGTTTCCATTTTAGTACGCTTTTGTGTGGAAAATCCAACTTTTTTTTTCGTAACTTTGCAACCAAAACCGATAAATATCGGTAATCAACACATCCATTAAAATCTATATAATAGTTATATCAATATGAAAAAAAGTGTATTTCTGACCTCCATGTCCATCATGGTGATGGCGGGAGCAATGGCTGTATCATCGTGCAGCAAGAGTGGTGATGTGTATGACAGCAATTTAGTTGCTGAAAATGATCATGCAACTGTAGTAGAAAAATACGAGGCCGCTTTCAAGGCTAAGTTTGGTGATATATCTGGTGAGACTTGGGACTACTCTATAAGAGGCGGTGCTAAGGCTCAGACACGTGTCAGCGCAAAGCCTGGCGCTCTGACAGACTGGCGCGGTACCGAGTCGTATGGCTATGTATGGAACTACCCAGAGAAGGCTGGTGTGGATGACCCCATGCCTGAGAAAGAGGTGAATAATCTGTGGCAGAACTATTGGGATAATACGATTCTGCCGGCTATCAATGCTGCAGAAGCTAAGGCTTGGAATCCTGATGGCAAGATCGTGTTCCGCACGCTGATTACCACCAGAGACGGTAATACCGAGAATAAGTATTTCGCTGTGGGTGCAGAGATTGCTGGTATAGACCTCTTCCTGAGAATGGCAAGTCCTGCTAATGGTAATAACGGTAAGGGTGGCACTACTTCAGACCAGCACACCAGCAGTATTGACTTCAGCAAGATTCCTGCACAAGGTGTTCAGTGGTATGCCTGCGCTACAGAGGGTAATAACAAGAACCAGATCGGGATCAATGCTGCAGAGTGGAAGTTGGAGAACTTCAAGGAAGTGACCGTGAACTGTGGCGGCAAGGAGTGCACATTCTGGTGCTTCCAGTGCTATAAGGATGCTACTACTTATACATACACCGACATCGTGCTGTGGGTACAGAAGGTTCCCAGCGTACCTGTACTGTCAGTGCTGAAGCGCTATATGGTGGAGGACCTGGGTGAGTCTGACGACTTCGACTTCAATGACATCGTATTCGATGTTTGTCAGTACTCTGACGGTAAGCAGTGGTGCTTTGTACGTGCCCTCGGTGGTACCCTCGGCATCAGCATCAAGGTGGGTAACTCAACTTGGAGTAAGGAACCTACATATGCGATTACGGAAATGCTGAATACGACAGCAGGTAATGTGGATTACAGCAAGAGTCTGGCAGATTTCGAGGTTACTGGTTGGAATCATTCCCAGAATAACGTAAGCGTCGAGGTCACTGGTAAGGATGGCTACAAGTGGGTTCTGAACTTCCCAGAGGTGGGTGAGGTCCCCTTCATCATCGCTACTGCCGACGGTAAGGAGTGGATGAATGAGCGCGTAGGTGTTCCAAACATAGAGTGGTTTGGTCTGCCCAACGATTAATCTTCGCACGGACATTTAATCAGAACAATAACTCTGAGCGGTGGTGATGTCATATCGCCACCGCTTTTGTTTTCGCTCGATTTTTACTACCTTTGGCTTTGCCGAAGGTACTCTCGCTCGAGAAAATCCAAAAATCTTTTGGTTTTCTTCTCGCTTATTCGTACCTTTGCAGCCAAAATCAGAATAATCAGAAGAATATGAATATAGAAGCATTGATCAGCAAGGCAGCAGGCGACACCGTGAAGGCCCTCTATGGCATGGACGCCACAGAGAAGATGCTGCAGCTGCAGAAGACGAGAAGTGGGTTTGAGGGTAACCTGACACTCGTGGTGTTCCCCTTTGTGAAGGCCGCCAAGAAAAGTCCTGAGCAGACAGCACAGGAGATAGGTGAGTATCTGCAGGCAAACTGCTCTGCCGTGGAGAAGTTCAACGTGGTGAAGGGCTTCCTGAACCTCAGCGTGGGCGGTGGTGCCTGGCTGGAACTGCTGAAGGCCATCGATGCCGATGAGCATTTCGGTATGAAGCAGGCCACGGAGGACTCACCCCTCGTGATGATCGAGTACTCTTCGCCCAACACCAATAAGCCCCTGCACCTCGGACATGTGCGTAACAACCTCCTCGGATGGTCGTTGGCGCAGATCATGGAAGCCAATGGCAACAAGGTGGTGAAGACCAACATCGTGAACGACCGTGGTATCCATATCTGCAAGTCTATGCTGGCATGGCTGAAATACGGCAATGGTGAGACACCAGAGTCCAGTGGTAAGAAAGGTGACCACCTCATCGGCGACTACTATGTGGCCTTCGACAAGCACTATCGTGAAGAGGTGAAGGAACTCGTGGCCCAGGGCATGGACGAGGAGAAAGCCAAGCAGGAGGCACCGCTCATCAAGGAAGCCCACGAGATGCTCGTGAAGTGGGAGCAGAACGATCCCGAGGTGCGCGCCCTGTGGGAGAAGATGAACAACTGGGTGTATGCCGGCTTCGACGAGACCTATAAGAAACTCGGTGTCGCCTTCGATAAGATATACTACGAGAGCCAGACCTACCTGAAGGGTAAGGCCAAAGTTGAGGAAGGTCTTGCCAAAGGACTCTTCGAGCGTCATGACGACGGCTCTGTCTGGGCAGACCTTACCAACGAGGGACTGGATCAGAAGCTGCTGCTGCGTAGCGACGGCACCAGCGTCTATATGACGCAGGATATCGGTACCGCCGAGATGCGTTTTCAGGATTATCCCATCGACAAGATGATCTACGTGGTGGGCAATGAGCAGAACTACCATTTCCAGGTGCTCTCCATCCTGCTCGACCGTTTAGGTTTCAAGTGGGGCAAGGAACTTGTGCACTTCTCCTACGGTATGGTGGAACTGCCCAACGGTAAGATGAAGAGCCGCGAGGGTACCGTCGTCGATGCCGACGATCTGATGCAGCTCATGGTCGATGACGCCCTGAAGACCTCGATGGAGCTGGGTAAATTCGACGATATGAGTGAGGCAGAGCGCCAGGAGGTGGCCCGTATCGTGGGTATGGGTGCCCTGAAATATTTCATTCTGAAGGTCGACGCCCGTAAGAACATGCTCTTCAATCCCGAGGAGAGCATCGACTTCAATGGTAATACGGGGCCCTTTATACAGTATACCTATGCCCGTATACGGAGTATTTTAAGGAAAGCTTCCCCCAACCCCCTCCAAAGGGAGGGGGCTATAAGCCCAATGGCCCCTCTTTCTGAGAAAGAGATTGAACTGATTCAGAAGATGAGTGAGTTTGGTGCTGCTGTGGAGCAGGCAGGTAAGGACTATTCGCCCTCGGGTATCGC
>Ga0247611_10002076_pt1 | contig 33742 bp, 29 predicted proteins | sample 177DNAGHGhighgp2_FD_192422 | JGI IMG/M metagenome (GOLD analysis project Ga0247611, IMG submission 192422) | Sheep rumen microbial communities from Palmerston North, Manawatu-Wanganui, New Zealand - 1770 DNA GHGhigh gp2 | ecosystem: Host-associated > Mammals > Digestive system > Stomach > Rumen... | reverse complement strand
CACCGAACCCGTTTTGTCTTCGGGAACGTCCACGACCAGCCTTTCCATAGGTTCTAATACGACGCCGTTTTCTTCCCTGTACATAACTTTGGGCGCGCCGACCTGAAACTCGTATCCCGCGCGGCGCATGGTTTCAATAAGTATCGAAAGGTGCATTTCGCCCCTGCCGCACACGCGGTAGGAATCGGCGGAATCCGTTTCTTCCACGCGGAGCGACACGTCTTTCAGCATTTCGCGGAAAAGCCTGTCGCGGAGATGACGGGTGGTAACGTATTTACCTTCTTTGCCGGCAAACGGGCTGTCGTTTACCGAAAAGGTCATTTCCACCGTCGGTTCGGAAATCTTGACGAAGGGCACGGGTTCGACCGCGTCGGGCGAACAGATAGTATCGCCTATCGAGATGTTTTCCAGCCCGCTCACGCAGACTATATCGCCAGCCCGCGCGCTTTCCACCGCCACGCGCTCCAACCCTTCTATCTGGAATATGCTTACGAGTTTGCCGCGAATTTCTTTGCCTTTTACGTTATAATTACAAGTTTCGACTTCCTGATTTACGAACGCTTTGCCGCGTTCTATCCTGCCGATACCTATTCTGCCGACGTACTCGTTATAGTCTATCGACGAAACGAGCATTTGCAGCGGTCCGTCTTCGTCGACTTCCTGCGGTTCGAAATGATTTATTATTGCGTCAAACAGCGGCTTTAAGTCCGTACCCTGTTTATTGCAGTCGAGAGACGCCGTGCCCGCTCTTCCCGAACAGAAAATAATCGGGCTGTCTATCTGGTCGTCGGTGGCGTTAAGGTCGAACAGAAGTTCCAAGATCTCGTCCTGCACTTCGGAAAGCCGCGCGTCCGGACGGTCTACTTTATTTACGACGATTATGAGTTTATGATTGAGTTCAAGCGCTTTTTGCATAACGAAACGCGTCTGCGGCATAGGTCCTTCGCAAGCGTCTACGAGCACTAAAACACCGTTTACCATTTTTAAGACGCGTTCGACTTCGCCGCCGAAGTCCGCGTGCCCGGGGGTGTCGACTATATTTATTTTAACGCCTTCATAAAATACCGAAGTGTTTTTGGCGAGTATGGTTATACCGCGTTCTCTTTCAAGATCGCCCGAATCCATTACCCTGTCCGCGACTTCCTGATTTGCGCGGAATACTCCGCCTTGCTTTAACATCTCGTTTACTAGCGTCGTTTTGCCGTGATCTACGTGCGCGATTATCGCTACGTTCCTTACGTCCGTCCTTTTCACCGTGTTACCTTGCCTTTTGATGCCTTAAAATTTCAACCTTTCCCCTTTAATAACGTGCGAACGCGCCGCTAACGCAGTGCGACAAGCAGTGCGATAAGCGTTTTAGCGTCCTTTATTTCGCCGCTTTCTATCATCTCTTTTAGTCGCGGTTTTTCCACCCACACAGCGGATAAAAACTCGTCGTCGTCAAGATGCCTCGTGCTTTTATGTAGCCCCGTCGCCCTGTAAATGCGGATTATTTCCGAAGTGTACCCCGGGGACGGATATACGCTGAATAAAAGTTCCATTTTATCCGCTTTTATCCCGCCTTCTTCTTCCAGTTCGCGGAACGCCGTTTCCATCGGGTCTTCGCCAGCGTTGACTTTCCCCGCGGGGATTTCCCAAATAGTTTCCTTATAAGCGTAGCGGAATTGCCGCACCATTAAAATCTTACCGTCCTTTTCGCAAAGGATAGCAGAACCGCCGCTATGCTTTACTATCTCCCGAAAACTCTCCTTTCCGTCGGGTAACAGCACCTTATCTTTTACAAGGTCTAAAATTTTGCCGCTGTATAAAGTATTTTCTTCAAGCGTTTTTTCTTCAAAGTCCATTGAGTACGTCCTTTAAGTAATTTCCGACCTTTTTCTCTCTTCCGAAAAACATACGCTTTTTGGACTTAACCGCGTACTTGTATGCGAGAAAGGCGTATATTATGCCGTCTTTGTCCGCGGCGTTTATAGCGTTAGCGAACATATCTATAATGAGAAGGAACTCTTCTTTTATTTCGTCTTTAAGGCGGGAAGAACGCACTTTGGACTTATCTTCCACGAGTATTCTGCGGATCGCCTTAACGCTTTCGCCGTAAGCCTTTTCGGAAAGTTCCTTTTCCCTTCTCTGTTCTTCCGCCGCCGCCTGTTCCTGCTTGTTTCTGCGCTCTTCTTCTTCGGTGAAGGCTTCGACGGGGTCTTGAAGTTTTCCGTCTATAACGCTTTCCATAAGCATTTTGACCGAATTCTTAAACGGCTTTATCATAGAATTAAGAAACGCGTTATAGCCCGCCGAAAAACTACCGTCTTCGTAAAAATATTTATTTATGAATTGCGCGAAGTCTATCCGTTTTGCGTCGATATCTACGAGAACGCTGAAAATAAACGCCAAAAGTTCGCGCGAGGACGAAGGAAGTATAAATTCCCCCTTGCCTTCCGCAAGATACTTGCTTTTAACGAGATATTTTTTCTGCGCGGCGGGATAATCGAACCCCGTCATACAGTTCTTGAATATGGCGACAAGCGTATCGGAAGCGGCTATGGCTTTTAAGAGTCCTACGATTTTTATATCCGCTATTATATACTTACTGTCGATAAGTTCGTCCGCTTTATCCAAAAAAAGCGCGAGTTCGGCGTTTTTATCCATATATTGCTCCTTAAACTGTTTTCCGCATAATTATACCACATTTTAACCGTTTTTTCAAACTTTATCACCTTTTTCCGATAAGATTTTATAAAATTTAGGTCAAAGTCCTTTACAAAACCGAAAATTATGATATAATAAAGTTTACATTGGATAGGTTTTCGCGCAAAAGAAACACGGTAAGGGCAAATTATGCAAGTTAAAGGGGATTCTTCTCTCAACAAGTTAATACTTTTATTCGTTTTCGATAAAATGGAAGTACCGCTTTCGGAGAATACTATTCTCGATATGTGCTGTTCGTCGAATAACTGGCTCGCCTATATGGACTGTCAGCCTATTTTAAAGCAACTTTTGGAATGCGGCTGGATCTATAATATCGGCGACAGCGACGAACCGCTTTACACCATCACGACCGACGGAAGAATTTGCCTTGCGAATTTCTTTATAAATATCCCCGCTTCCACGCGTGAACAGATATCCATATTTATAAAGAACAACAAAAACCGTTACCGCAGAAAGCAGGAGTGCGTTGCAGACTACTTTATGAATAAAGACGGCACGTACACGGTATATTTAAAAATAATCGAACCCGTCCAGCCCGTTCTGGAACTTAAACTCGTCGTTCCCAACCGCCAGATAGCGAAGGACGTGTATAAAAAATGGGGCGAAAAAGCGGCGGACGCTTACAGAAGCATTTACGAAACTTTGGTGGATTAATATAACGTATGCACACATATACAACTCGCGGGACTTGTTCCCATCACATAGAATTTGACGTTAAAGACGACAATACGCTTACAAAAGTAAAGTTTATCGGCGGTTGCACGGGCAACACGCAAGGGATAGCGAAACTCGTCGAAGGCAAAAATATCGACGAAGTTATATCGCTACTTAAAGGGATACAGTGCCGCGCAGGAACGTCGTGCCCCGACCAACTCGCCACAGCGCTGATAAAGTATAAGGAAAAGAATAATCTATAATAATTGCAATATTAAAAACGCCGCGAAATTTCGCGGCGTTTTTACGTGATACGTTTTTATTTTTATTTACGCGGCAACGTCTTCCGCCTGAGAATAATAAATATCGTCTTCCACAAGCCACGTACCGTCTTCACCGAACACAATACCGCACCATTCGGGATAATATCCAAAGTTGACGTTAAAAACGTAATAGCGAACGTCGCCGTTAGCCCTTACCGTTACGGGAACGCCCGCAAGATCAGCGTTTGCGACCGTGTACTCGGTTTCAAAAACGTCCTTGTCTTCGGGGTCGTCCGAATATCTGAAAGTTTCCGTTCTGGTTATAATAATCGTGCCGTTTTCTCCGTCTTCTTCGACGCTGACGGAAACGGTAACGTTGCCGTCGACATATTCGTAACCTTCAAGGTCGTCTAACGCAGGCGCGTCGATATTCTTTACTTTATCCTTTTCTTCTTCGGTAAGGATCTCGCCGACAAGGTCGCCTTTCTTAACGGACACGTTCACTTCTCCTTGCTGCAAAACCGCTTTAACGGAAAGTTCCGCAAGCTCACCGGCATTGTCCATCACGAAATAAACGGGAAGTTTTGCGTTAAGCATATCGGCGTATGCGTTTATTCTCGCATAAATTTCCGCTGCCTTTTCGGTCGTAAAGAAAGCGCTGTAAACGGTGTTCTCTTTAAGATAATTTACCGCATAATCTATATACCCCTTTACGGTGTCGGCGGTAAACTCTTCTTCGTCCACGAAAAACGCTATCGCTTCGCCTATCGTCTTATTCATAAATTCTTCGTCCGCAAGATATTCTTTTATCGTTGCGACAACTTCCGTAACGTACGGTAAAACGTCGATCTCTTCGCCCGTTGCGTTATAAATCAAACCGTTTACGATAGGCGCGAATACCGTCGCGTATTCGTCCGCTATATCCAGAGCGGTTGCCAGATCGGTTCCGATATAACCTTCGATTAAAGCCTTTACCGTAGTGAGAGGCGTATCCGCTATCATATATCCGACAGCCGATACCGTATCGACGAAGCCTTCGCCCGCGACGGAATTGATCAATGTTTCAAGAGTAGTTACTTTGAAATACTCGTTTATTTCTTTGATAATGTCGTAATTAAGCGTATATTTTATACTGTCGCCGACGCGTTCTTTCTTAAAGCAAGCGTCGATAAACGCGTTAAGAGCGGCAATTTGCGCTTCTTTTTGTTCTTCCGCCATTTCTTGCCAGTCGATTTCCTGTAATTTTTCAATCGCCGAATCAATCGCTTCGGTTATCGCGGCGAAATCTATTTTTTGCACTTCAACCGACACAAAATTAACAGCCGCGATTATATCGCCAAGCGTTAAGTCTTCGGGAAGGTACTCGTTTATCATTTCGACCGTAACGCCTTCGGGTAAAATAGCGGCGATAAGGTCTTCGTCGAGTTCGCCCGCGACCAGAGCGGTTACAATCGCTTCTAATCTTTCGGGCGTAACGTTCGCGATCAAACCTACGAGATCTTCAAGTTCCATACCGTCGGGAAGAATACTTGCAATAATCGCAAGGGTTTCTTCCGAAAGGATATCTTCGACTTCCGCATAAGTGAGACCGTCCTGTACCATATCTTTAACGTCTTCGAGCGTTACTCCGTCTTTAAAGAACGTTTCGACAACTTCGGTCGCCTTTTCAGCGTTGAAACAGAAATTTTCGCCGTCATAGAATATCATCATCAAATCGAATACCGTACAGCCTTCGGGTAAATACGAATTGATTTTTTCCACATATGCATTTATAACGCCTATCAACTGTTGAGTGGCGGCGTCAAAGGAAACGTAACTGATGTTTCCGTTATCACCGTAATATATTCCGGTCTCGTCTATAAGTATCTTCCTACCCTGCACCTGCGCTTTTAAGAAAAGGTCCTTAAAATTCAAAGCGACGAAAACTTCTGCGTCCCCGTATCCGACCTTTACGGTGTAAGCGTTCTCCGCAAAAGCCTTGGCGACCTTTTTGTAATCAACTTTTTCGGTAATAAGTTTCTCCGGTTCGGGACGGTTGCAAACGGAACATTTACCGTCAACGAAATTATGTTCCGCTTTGTCGGCTATCTCGTTCCCGTGTTCGCACGTGGCTTTATGCCAGTGGTAGGTTTCGTCGGAAGTCCATTCGGTTGAATATGTATGCACGTGTTCGCTTGGTTGTTCTTCTTTGCCGCAACCGGTAAACCCGACTGTGAAACACACGCTTGCTATCACCGAAAGAATTACGATCAGTAATTTTTTCATATACAATCTCTCCTTTATAATTTTATAGATTTATATATTTATTGTATAACATCTTTTAAAAGTCTGCAACCCGAATTAATTAAAAATTAAAATTTTTTGCAAAAAATTTTAATTTTTAATTATTTGCTCTCCATAACTACGGTAAACGGGCCGTCGTTTATTTGTTCTATTTTCATATCCGCGCCGAATATCCCGTACTTTACGGGCACGACCTTTTCAAGTCCCGCGCCCACGTATTTATATAATTCGTCCGCTTTATCGGGGCTTTCCGCATCCAAAAAGGACGGGCGGTTGCCGTGCGAAGTGTCGGCAAAAAGCGTAAACTGCGAAACGAGAAGGATTTCACCCTTTTCGTCTATTACGGAACGGTTTATTTTTTCGTTTTCGTCTTCAAAAATGCGGAGCGAAGGCAGTTTTTTGATAAAATAATCGCCGTCCTTTATCCCGTCGCCTTTTCCGACCCCCAAAAACACCACGAGTCCCTTTCCTATTTCGGAAACGATTTTACCGTCCACCCGTAATTTTGCGCCTAACACCCTTTGCACGACCGCTTTCATAAAATCACCTGTAAATCCCTTTTTATTATTGTACCACTAATCAAAATAATTGACAAACGATGCGAATAAATATATACTTTTTATATGAATATTTACGGTCTGGAAAAATTATCGCTCGTCGATTACGACGGTTTTATTGCCGCGACGGTGTTTACGGGAAGTTGCAATTTTAAGTGCGGATTCTGCCATAATTCCGCGCTGGTTTTAGACTATAAGTCCCTACCCCCTATTCCTGAAAGCGATATTTTAGCCTACCTTAAAAAGCGCAAAGGGATTTTGGAAGGCTTATGTATAACAGGCGGCGAACCGACTTTAAATCCCGACCTTCCCGAATTTATAAAAAAAGTCAAGGACGTAGGCTATTCGGTAAAAGTGGACACTAACGGCACTAATCCCGAAATGGTTAAACTGCTTGCAACCGAAGGGCTTGCCGACTACTTTGCGATAGACATAAAAAACGACCGCGAAAACTATGCGGAAATAATAGGCTTTAAGACTTTCGACACGAGTAAAATAGAAAAGACCGTGGAATTTTTGCTGTCGGGTAAAATAGGTTATGAATTCCGCACGACGCTTATCGCCGAATATCACAAAGCGGAAAACATACGCCGTATCGGGGAGTGGATTAAAGGCGCGGACAAATACTTTATGCAGAAATTTAAAAGCGGCGAAAACTGTATAGCGCAAAACCTTTCCCCCGTCGCGGAAGATAAGGCGAAAGAATTTGCGGAAATCGTAAGACCGTTTGTAAAATCGGTAAATCTTCGCGGGTACGGCTGATATTCCCTTGTTACGCTGAAAAATCAAACTATAAAAATTACAAAGGAATATATTATTTATGTATTTTATATTTGCATTGATTGCGCTTCTCGCATGGAGCGGTTCTGATTTATTCTCCAAAACGGGCACTTCGCAGAAGGATAAGTTTAGCCACTGGAAGGTCATTTTCGCGGTCGGCGTCATTATGGGCTTGCACGCGATAATCTGTCTGATAATAAGCCCGTTCTTGCCCGAAATACCGCAAATTTTGAGCGAAGAAGAAGGCGAAATGGTCGACAACCCCGAGTGGTGGCGCACCCTTATCTATACCGATTTCGTTCCTATGGACTTCGTTAAATATCTACCCGTCGCGGCTATTTATCTTGCGGCGATGGTCGTAGGTTACGCGGGACTGCGTTACATAGAACTTTCGGTTTCGTCGCCGATATGCAATTCTTCGGGCTCTCTCGCACTCGTTATATGCGTGATTATCGGCTGGGCGACGCTTGGAATATGGACGGGTATCGGCGTGCTTCTCATCACCGTCGGTATAATTATGCTGGGCGTAGTCGAATACAGGGAAGACGAAGCGGCAAAACTTATGCGGCAGGACAAGTCGAATTTCAAATACACTAAAAGTCTGATTGCAATACTTATCCCCGTTATCTATTTGGTAATGGACGCTTTGGGTACGGTCGGCGACCAGATGATTTCCGAACTCGAACTTTTCGATATGTCGGAATTCGCGTCCAACACGGCGTTCGAGTTCACCGCGGTACTGTTTGCGATAATCGCGTTTTCTTGGGTAAAATTCGTCAAGAAAGACAAGTTCTTTACCTTCGGCGAAGGCGCGGACACGAAGTCGATACGCCGCAACCTGCTTATCGGCGGTATCTGCGAAACGGTCGGGCAAATGTTCTATATGGCGGTAATGTTTTCGGATTTCAAGGCGGGTATGCCTATGATTTCCGCTTACTGCGCGGCGAGCGTACTGTGGAGCAGGATATTCTTAAAGGAAAAACTGTCTTGGAAACATTATCTCGCCATTGCCCTGACCTTTGCGGGTATAGTTCTTCTTGGCATTTTCTCGGATATATAATTGTAAAAACAATTAAAAGCGCGCGCCTTGCGTTTAACGCAAGGCGCGCGCTTTTTAATGAAACTTTTTTATTCCAAACTTTCTAAATAAAGCGAAGCGTTGGTTGCGGCAATACCGCCGTCCGCTACCGCGGTTATAACCTGACGAACGGGTTTAGTCCTGCAATCGCCCGCAACGAAAAGTCCTTCCGTTTTAGTCTTACAGGTTTCGTCCGCTATGATATACCCTTCCTTATCAAGGTCAACTAAATTGCTAAATGCCTTGTTATCGGGTATTTGCCCTATCGCCACGAATACGGCGGGTATTTCGTGCTGTTTTATGTTGCCGTCTTTATCCTTATACTCTACCGCTTTAAGTTCCGTATCGCCGATAAAATCGGTAACGGCAACTTCCTTCACCCACTCGACGTTCTCTTTCGCGAGCGCGGCTTTCTGTAAACTCTTATCCCCGAATAATTTATCGAAAAGTGTATACAAATACACTTTTTTACAGTACGACGAAAGTAATAACGTATATTGCAACGCGGTGTTGGCGTCGCCTATTACCATAACTTCCTTGCCCTTATAGAACGCACCGTCGCAGATAGCGCAATAATATACGCCTTTGCCGACTAAATCGTCGCGTTCGGATTTGGTACGAAGATGTTTATGCTTTACGCCCGCGGCGATAATAACGCTCTTCGCCTGATATTCTTTATACTCGGTCTTAACGGTAAAAACACCGTCTTTTTTCTCTATCCCTACGACCTTTTCTATCTCAAACTCCGCACCGAGAGCGGTTATCTGTTCAAACAAATTGTCCGCAAACTGTTCCCCGCTTATTTCTTTAATCGAAGGATAATTTTCAAGCCTAGGAGACGTCGCTATTTGCCCGCCTAAACTTTCGCTCTCCAAAAGCAGTACCGTTTTACCGTTGCGTAGCGAATATAAACACGCAGTCATGCCCGCGGCGCCGCCGCCAACTACTATAATATCGTACATCAGTTCAAGCCTTCTATATATTTTCTTATTTCGCTCGCGTTGTCGTAAGCAAGCACTTTATCGCCGTCGGGAACTAAAAGCGTCGGGGCTTTCTTAACGCCGTATTTTAAGGTCGTTTCCTTATCTTCTTCGGCGTTTACCACGGCGTATTTTATCCCCGCTTTATCAAGCATCATTTTGCTTGTTTTGCAGTTGGGACAACCGTTTCTCGTAAACAGAACGGGACCCGTCAACACGTCCGCTTCGTCCACCTTTACGCTGTTGGTTTTTACGTCGCAATTTGCATTTTCGTGCCCGCTGAAATGCGAGTGCGCCACGTCGTAAACCTTTCTGTCGGCGAATTCCGCGCGTTTACCGTCGTTCCAGTTCTGAACGGGGCGGTAATAGCCTGTTATACGGCTGTAAACCTCGGTCGTTTTACCGCAGATCGGACATTTATAGACTTCGCCCGCGATATAGCCGTGATCCGCGCATACCGAATAGGTCGGCGACATTGTGTAATACGGCAATTTATAGTTTTCCGCAATCTTGCGAACGAGATTTGCCGCCGCCTTCCAGTCGGGAAGTTTCTGCCCCAAGAAGGCGTGGAAAACAGTACCCGAAGTATAAAGCGTCTGCAATTCGTCCTGAATATCGAGAGCCGAGAATATATCGTCGGTAAAGCCCACGGGAAGATGCGAACTGTTGGTGTAATACGGTGCTTTGTCCGCATCCGACGCGGTGATTATATCGGGATAACGCTTTACGTCGTGCTTTGCGAGACGGAAAGAAGTAGATTCCGCTGGGGTCGCTTCAAGGTTATAAAGGTCGCCGTAAAGTTCCTGATAGTCGGAAAGTTTGTTGCGCATAAAGTTCAAAACGTTTTTGGTGAACGTCTGCGCTTCTTCGTGCGTTAAGTCCTTGCCTACCCATTTAGCGTTGCGGCAGGCTTCGTTCATACCGACGAGCCCTATCGTCGAGAAGTGGTTTGCGAACGTGCCGAGATAACGCTTGGTATAAGGATATAAGCCCGCTTCTAAAAGTTTGGTTATAGTGTCGCGCTTTACTTTAAGAGAACGCGCAGCAATATCCATAAGACGAGTTAATCTTTCGTAGAAATCTTCTTCGTTTTTCGCAAGGTACGCGATTCTCGGCATATTGATGGTAACTACGCCGACAGACCCCGTGCTTTCGCCGCTGCCGAAGAACCCGCCCGATTTTTTGCGGAGTTCGCGAAGGTCAAGGCGAAGCCTGCAACACATACTTCTGACGTCCGACGGTTCCATATCCGAATTGATATAGTTTGAAAAGTACGGAGTACCGTATTTTGCCGTCATCTCGAAAAGCAGTTTGTTGTTTTCGGTTTCCGACCAGTCGAAATCGCGGGTAATGGAATAGGTCGGTATCGGATACTGGAATCCCCTGCCGTTAGCGTCGCCTTCTATCATTATTTCTATGAAGGCTTTGTTGACCATATCCATTTCTTTCTTACAGTCTTTATACTTAAACGGCATTTCCTTGCCGCCGACGATCGCGTTCATTTCCGCAAGGTCGTTCGGCACGGTCCAGTCGAGCGTAACGTTGGTAAACGGCGACTGCGTGCCCCATCTCGAAGGCGTGTTTACGCCGTAGATAAAGGACTGTATGCATTGTTTGACTTCTTTGTACGTAAGATTATCCGCTTTAACGAAAGGCGCAAGATACGTATCGAACGAAGAAAACGCTTGCGCACCTGCCCACTCGTTCTGCATGATGCCCAAAAAGTTGACCATCTGGTTGCAAAGCGTGGAAAGGTGAGCCGCGGGCGACGAAGTTATTTTCCCCGGAACGCCGCCCAAACCTTCCTTGATAAGTTGTCTTAACGACCAGCCCGCGCAATAGCCGGTGAGCATGGAAAGGTCGTGAATATGAAGATCGGCGTTACGGTGCGCTTCGGCAATTTCTTCGTCGTAGACTTCGGAGAGCCAGTAGTTGGCGGTAACCGCACCGGAGTTGGAGAGAATAAGTCCGCCCACCGAATAGGTAACGGTGGAATTTTCCTTAACGCGCCAGTCGGCGACTTTCAGGTAATCGTCGACTACCTTTTTATAGTCGACTACGGTATGAGCGATATTACGGACCTTTTCGCGCTGTTTGCGGTAAAGAATATAACTTTTGGCAACCCCGACGTAGCCCGCCTGAATTAAAACGACTTCGACGCTGTCCTGAATATCTTCGACGGAAATAACGTTGTCCTTTATTTTTTCGGAAAAATTCGCGGTAACGCGAAGGGTGAGCATATTCAATATATCCGCGGTATAATTTACCTGATTTGCGTTGAACGCCTTGGAAATCGCCGTGGATATTTTACTCATATCGAATTCAACTAATTTGCCGTCTCTCTTTTTTACCTGAAACATTTTTCTCTCCTTCTTCCTGTGTTTTTATCGTTAAAAGCGGTAGTGTTTTTACTATACCATAACGCACAATCAAAGTCAATAGTTTTCACAATATTTTGTAAAAAATTTTTTGTCTTACCACAAGATATTGTGGTAAGACAAAAAAAGCACCCTTTCGCGGGTTTGTTGCGAAAGGGTGCTTTTTTAATTGTTTTTCGTTAATCAGATGTCAAGAATACGGAAGATCGACTTATTCATAATCATGAAGATCAAGTCGAGAACCCAGATAAGCCATCCGCCGAAAATACGGATAATGCCCGCAACGATTTTACCTTCTTGAAATCTGGTGATGATACCACAGATCCAAGCGGTAAAAGGAATAATCGCGAGAATCAAACTTACGATCCAATCCAATCCGAAATAGTCTTTCTTTTGAGCCATAACGACACCTCCCAAATGAAAATTTTATTATTATCATTATTATACATTATATTTATGCTTGTTGTAAACAAAAATCGAAAATTTTTAAAATATTATTTTTTTGTTAAAAGCGCTTATTCGTTTGCATTTTTTTTAAAAGTATATTAAAATATTTGTTAGGCTTTGCATATGTGCCCATAATTTAGAAATCAACTTAACAATTTGCAAATACGGAGAGATGTCAGAGTGGTCTTTCGCCATATGACGGACAGGCTTTGACGGGCAAAGTTCTGACAGGGGCCCCGCCTGCGGGGTATGGCAGTACCGTTCCCCACGGTCTATTTAATAACGAAAAAATTTAATAAGTTGAAAATACGGAGAGATGTCAGAGTGGTCTAACGTGCCCGCTTGGAAAGCGAGTATACCGAAAGGTATCGGAGGTTCGAATCCTCTTCTCTCCGCCAAATTAGAAGCGCAACACCGGCTTACGCCCTGCTTGCGCTTCTTTTATGCTCCGAGAAGAGTTTTGGCGAATTATGGACGCGATTGACGGCTAACGCCGTAACAATCGCTATTCCGTCGCAACCTTCGTTTGCTCCTTACGAATCCTCTTCTCTCCGCCAAATTAGAAGCGCAACACCGGCTTACGCCCTGCTTGCGCTTCTTTTATGCTCCGAGAAGAGTTTTGGCGAATTATGGACGCGATTGACGGCTAACGCCGTAACAATCGCTATTCCGTCGCAACCTTCGTTTGCTCCTTACGAATCCTCTTCTCTCCGCCAAATTAAAAAGCACCTTTTAGGTGCTTTTTAATTTGGCGGGAACGAAGAAACTAAAACATTAAAATTTATTTCAAACAAAATTTATATAAATTATAAAATGTGTAAAAACTATCGTCAATAAAAAAACTTATTAAATGACGCTTGCCGACGCGGCGTTAGTATTCTATATCGAGCCTGTTCCCGCGATAATTCCTTTTTGCGGTTTACTTTTTAATTAAATCCGAACTCTACGTCAAAGCGTCTGTCTTTTCTAAAAGCAAGACAAGTTGTTCTATATAAAAATCTATTTCCTTTTTCATTTTCCCGTCGTTCAGCCCGCCGCGGCGGATACTCCTGCGCAAAAGTCGCATAAACCCGACGATTTTCGCCTTGTTCTCCGTTTCCGTAAGTTTTTCCTTATCGTCCGTACCCATATACTTGGCAAGCGATTTTTCCCAAACCTTTACCGCTAGTTCGTGCGGAATACCCAAAAACGACGGGGATATGGTCGGGTCGAGCGAAGAAAAACCTTCGTATGCGTTGAACATAGAACCGAGTTCAAATACGGGATGCCCCACGCAAAGCGTGTCCATATCGATAAGCAAGACTTCCCCGTTCTGCATCATAACGTTTTTAAGGTGATAATCGCCGTGCAACATATGATTGTCTTTTGGCACTGCATTGACGAGCGCCAGAAGTTTGTCGCCCGTGTCTTTCGGAAGGTACTCTTTATCGAATTCCGCCCATTTTACAGCCGTTTCCTTCATATCGGGCATATCGCCTTCTTTTACGACCGTTCCGTGTATCTTTTTCAATAAGTCCACGTAAAGATCCAAATAATAATCGAGTTTTTCGGGTTCGGCGGCAACGAGTTTTGCAAGCGATTTGGCGTTATGACACTCGAACACCGTACCGTAACCGTCGCCCACTCTTACGATATCGTATGAAATAGCCGTAGGAATACCGAGTACGAAGGCTTTTTTGGCAAGTTCGCGTTCTCTTTTTATATCGTTAAGGCTGTCGGGATTTAAATAAACTTTTACGATAGTATCGTCGTTTATTCTGTAAACTTTTCCGTTAGCGCCCTGACCTATAACTTCCGCCCCGTCCAAGGAAATGCGCCTGTACGCCTTTTTGATATCTATGATCTCGGTAAACCCCGTCATATCGAAAATCTCGTACACGTCCGAACTTGCGTTTATAACGCTGAAAGAAGTTTCCGCTTTTTTAAGCCTTAACACCACGCGAAGCCCCGCGGAAGATATGTATTCCAGATCGTCCATATCTAAAACGAGAACGTCGTGAGAATTTTTATCGCGAAGAGCCGTTATTTCTTTTTCCGCCGCGTCCGCGTTGGAAGAATCTATCCTACCGTTTAAAAATATTGTCAACTTCCCGTTTTCATTTTTGTAATTCATGTTTATCTACCTTTCCGAAAATAAAAGTTATTATTTGTTTGTATTCCATAAAAACACCCGTCCCGCCGAAGTCCTTTTCCAACGCGTCGGCAATGCTTTCGTAATACCATCTCTGTTTTTGCTTGTCTTTCTCGTTAAAAGCCTTCCACACTTCGTCGCCGAACTGCAAGTAGGCGTGAAGTATTGAACGCGCGTTGGATAACTTGTCGCCAAGCCATAAAATTTGCACGTCCCTGTCTTTCGTTTGTCTTAAATGCGCAAGCGTTTCTTCTTTTCTTATACGCCAAGTCTTTTCCGGCGCTATGTGACTGCGCTTATCTTCCGTTTCCGCGCCGACAAGTTCCGCCACTCTGTCGCCGAACTTTTCGCGTATTTCACCGAGTTCGTGCGGAGTGTCTTCCACTACGTCGTGCAAAAGCGCCGCACAGATAACGTCTTCGTCGCTCGTCAGATTCGCCACTATCGTAGCGACTTCCAAGGGATGCAATATGTACGGCATCTTCACTAATTTCCGTTTTTGCCCCGCGTGGGCGTCGGTCGCGAATTTTATCGCCTCATCAAGTTTACTCAAAGTTTTTCTCCGTTATTAGAATATTTTTTCCGTCTTTATATTCGTACCGTATATCGTCCGTAAGTTTTTTGGTCATAAATATACCCAGCCCGCCTATATCTCTCTCTTCGGCGGAAAGCGTTATATCGGGATCGGGTTTTTCAAGCGGGTCGTACCGTTTACCTTCGTCGGTAAAAATAACGGTTATTTTATCCGCCGAAACGTCGCAGAAAATCTCCACGTCGCCGATATCGGGCGCATAAGCGTAATGCGCAATATTAACGAATACTTCTTCGACGTAGAGTTCGACTTGCTTTATAAATTTTTCCGATACGTTCCTGTTTTTAAGACGCTCTCTTACAAATTCCGTCGCCTTTGCAAGATTTTCGTCAGTGGCGGGAAGTTTTATACTTTTATCGTTCTTACCCTTATACTCGAAACACAGCATAGTGATATCGTCGAACTGCGGCGCGTCGCCCGTAAATTCCCGCACTTTTTCGCGGACGGTTTTTATTACGCTTTCGGGAGCGGACGGTTTTTCGGTATTGAGAACGTCTATCATCCTTTGCGCGGTAAATAATTCATTGTTTTTATTCGTCGCTTCCGGCACGCCGTCGGTATAAAGGAAAATTTTATCGCCCTTGCCTAAAACTATTTCGCTATCCTTATACTTTAATCCGCCCATAGCCCCGATAACAAGTCCGTGTTTGTTTTTAACCATATCGAAATTCCCGCCGCCTACGGATATCGCGGGGTCGTCGTGTCCTGCGTTCGCAAAGGTCAGTTTACCCGTTGAAATTTCAAGTATTCCAAGCCAAACGGTAACGAACATTTCCGCGCCGTTGTGTTCACAGATTCTGTCGTTGACAACGCTTAAAATTTCCGCAGGCGTTCCTCCTACGTGCGCTCGCTCGTTTATAAGTATTTTAGTAGCCATCATAAATACGGCGGCAGGAACGCCTTTACCCGACACGTCCGCCATAACGAGCGCCAAGTGGTCGCTGTCTATCAAAAAGAAATCGTAGAAATCGCCGCCGACTTCTTTCGCGGGTTCCATCGACGCAAAAAGGTCGAATTCCTTTCGGTCCGGAAATGCGGGGAAAACGGACGGAAGAGAGCCTTGCTGAATTAAACTTGCAATACGGAGTTCCGTACCCATACGTTGTTTTTCGGAAATCGCAGTAGAAAGATTGTCGATATATTTAAGCGTTTCGTCTTCCATACCGGAGATAGCCGCGACGAGCGAAGATATTTCGTTTATTTTACTGTTTAATTTTTCCGAAAGCGGCTTATCGGGCGCGCTGTTTTCTTTTGCGAACCGCGCCGCTTCGTCATTGATGGTTTTGATCGGATTAACGAATTTCGTTCTCATAAACAGCGTCATCGCGACGACAACGAGCGCGGCGATCGTTACGGTGAACTCCGCGACTATTATCATATAGTTTCTGCGCCCCGCGACAAGTTCCGACATAGGAAGTTGCACGCCCAAAAGCGCCGCTATCGTTCCGTCGGATTTATAAAGCGGAATAAGCGAAGTTACGTGCGGCGGAGCGCCTAACAGGTTTTCGGTGCGGAATACCGTGCCGCGCGTTAAATTATTCTCGTACATATCGCGGTACGTTTCCAAAAAGGCGTCGCCTTCCACCTCGTCGACGTCTATGATCTGACCTATCCCCCACTCGTCCGGATAAACGTCTTTATTCGTACAGTTAAACACCGAGATCAAACTCTTATAATCGGAAGTATCTACTCTGAAAATGTAAATAACGTTATTTTTCTGCTTATCGCAGAGTATATGAATATAGCCGAGTATCTGATAATATTTGTTGGCTTCCGCCGATCTTTCGTTCGACGGTTTATCCGCACCGTTGATAATCTCTTCACAGTGTTCAAGATACAGGTCGATATCGTCGGGATTCTGTATAAGCGTTGCGGCGGTTTCCGCGGTACGGAAAGCCGACTCGTTATATTCTGCGGTCAAAGATTCCGTAAATTTCACGTAACCTATCCTGCTTATAACGACGCTGAAAAACAACAATAAAATTGCAGTAACGCTGACTATATTGAATGTTAAACTGTAAATAAAAGATTTCGGCTTTTTCATTAAGAATTATTATAATAAATTATTTACCGATTGTCAATTTATTGCAAAAAATTGTAAAAGCCCGCCCCGCGAGAATTTGCGGGGCGGGCGAAGAATTAAAATCTTTTTCTCTTTTCGCAATACACGCAACGGCAGACGTCGGCTTCTTTGTCCACCACCTTGAATAGTTTTTTAAGTTCCTGTTCCGTTCTCGAAACGCAGCGCGGGTTTTCGCACCCCGTCGCGCCTTCTATTATCTCCTTCCCCGCGAAAAGGTTCTCTTTTACGGGATTTTCCGCTTCTTTCAAGAGTTTGAGAATAAGCGCCATACGCATATATTTGCCGTTTTCCACCTGCTTAAAGTAGCAGGCGCGGGGGTCGGCGTCCACTTTGACGCTTATTTCGTTCACGCGCGGCAAGGGGTGCAACACGCACGCGTCCTTTTTTGCCGCCTTCATTTTTTCTTCGGTCAAGATATACGCGTCTTTAAGTCTTTCGTACTCCGCCCTGTCTTCAAAACGCTCTTGCTGGATTCTCGTCATATACAGTATGTCGAGTTCGGGAAGCGCTTTTTCAAGGTCGTCCGTTTCTTTGTACCGCATACCCGTTTTTTCCATAACGCCTATCTTCATATAGTTCGGAAGTTTCAACTCTTCCGGCGAAATAAGCACGATTTTTACGTTCTTATATCTCGACAGCGCGGTGATTAGTGAGTGTACCGTCCTGCCGTATTTAAGGTCGCCGCAAAAGCCCACGGTAAGGTCGTCGAATCCGCCCTTTTCACGGTATATGGTAAAAAGGTCGGCGAGCGTCTGCGTGGGATGACAATGCCCCCCGTCGCCCGCGTTTATTATCGGCACGTTGGCGTTCATTGCCGCAACAAACGCCGCGCCTTCTTTCGGCGAACGCATAGCGATTATATCCGCATAAGACGAAATAACGCGCACCGTATCCGCTATACTTTCGCCCTTCGCCGCCGAAGACAGCGCTTCGCCGGGGACGGAGAGCACGTTGCCGCCCAACTCGTACATTGCCGCTTCGAACGAAAGTCTGGTGCGGGTGGACGGCTCGAAAAATAACGTCGCTATCTTTTTGCCTTTGCATTTTTCGGAATACTTTGCGGGGTTTTCTATTATGTCCGCCGCAACTCCCATCATATCGTCTATTTCCGTGCGGGTAAAATCCGAAATATCTATTAAACTTCTCATATTATTTTCCCTGTTTTATCCAACTTTCGTCCGTAGGATCGTTTCTGAAAGCGATAAGCCGTTTTACGTCTTCCGCCTTTATATAGCCTTCTTCGGCGGCGACTTCCGCAATCTTATCGAAACAGGTAAGCGAAACGTTTTTGACCTTCGCGGCGGCGAGCCTTTCTATCCCTTTTTGCATACCGTAGGTAAAGATGCTCGCAACGCCCAGAACGTCCGCACCCGCGTCGCGCAACGCTTCAACCGTGTCGATAACGCTACCGCCCGTCGATATAAGGTCTTCTATGACCACCGTTTTCTGCCCCCTTTCGAGTTTGCCTTCTATTCTGTTCTGCCTGCCGTGATCCTTCACGCCCGAGCGGACGTACCCCATAGGAAGTCCCAAAACGTGCGCGGTGATCGCGGCGTGCGCTATTCCCGCGGTCGAAGTTCCCATTAAGATCTCCGCTTGCGGATATTCCCTTTTTACGATTTCCGCAAGCCCGTTTTCGACGATAAGTCTTACGTCGGGCGCGGTAAGCGTTAAACGGTTATCGCAATACACGGGGCTTTTTATCCCGCTCGCCCAGATAAAGGGTTCTTCGGGACGGAAAAACACCGCCTTTACTTTAAGTAACGATTTTGCAACCTGTGTCGAAATATCCATTGTACTAATCTCCCTTTTATTATCCCAAAAATTCTTTCAAACATCTTTCGTAGGCTTTAACGGGGTCGTCGGCCGCAGTTATAGGACGCCCAACCACAATGTAATCAGAGCCTAAAATTCTTGCCTGTTCGGGCGTCGTTACACGCTTCTGGTCACCCTTTTCGCCGCCCGAAAAACGCACCCCGGGGGTTACCGTAATAAAGCCTTCGCCGCATACGGCGTGCACTTTACCCGCTTCCAGCGGCGAACACACCACCCCGTCGAGCCCCGCGGATTTCGCATTCAACGCGTAGTGCATAACCACTTCTTCCATCGGCTTATCGATAAGCAGGTCGCGCCTTAAACTTTCCCCGTCCGTGGACGTAAGTTGGGTAACCGCGATAAGCAGCGGGCGTGTGCCGTCCGCGCGGGTAAGCCCTTCGAGCGCCGCTTTCATCATGTTGACCGTTCCCGCGGCGTGAAGGTTTACTATATCCGCGCCGAGCCCCGATAAAACCGCCATACTCTTTCTGACCGTGTTCGGTATATCGTGAAGTTTTAAGTCCAGAAAGACCTTATGTCCGCGTTTTTTAAGTTCGCGCACGATATCCGGCCCCGCCGAATAAAAGAGTTCCATACCTATTTTTACGAACGGTTTTTCGTCCTTAAATAAATCCAAAAACTCCAAGGTCTTTTTCGCGCCGTCGAAATCGCACGCTATAATTACGTCCTTTGCCATTATATAAGCCCCCTTATTTCTTTTAACGATTTTATTCCGTACTTTTCCATAGTTTTCGGCAAGTTTTCTATTATTTCCTTACAGGCGTAAGGATTAATAAGGTTTGCCGCGCCGACTTCCACCGCGATAGCGCCCGCAATCATCATTTCGATAACGTCTTCGGCGCTTGATATTCCGCCCATACCTACGACGGGAATTTTAACCGCCCGTGCCGTCTTGTACACCATAGCGAGCGCCACGGGAAAGACCGCGGGACCCGAAAGCCCGCCCGTTATATTCGCAAGCACGGGCTTTTTGCTTTTTAAGTCTATCCGCATACCGACGAGAGTATTTATGAGCGACACGCCGTCCGCCCCCGCGCCTTCCGCCGCTTTCGCGATCTCCGTAACGTCCGTTACGTTCGGCGAAAGTTTTATTATAACGGGCTTACTCGTAACCTTTTTTACCGCTTTCGTTACCGCCGCGACGGATTTACCGTCGGTACCGAAAGAAAGCCCACCGCCGTGTACGTTGGGACACGAAACGTTTACTTCAAGCCAGCCGACCGTATCTTCTTTATCCAAAACGCGGCAAACTTCGGCATACTCTTCTATACCGAACCCGCTGACGTTAGCCATTATCTTTTTGCCGAACACTTTTTTAAGGCGGGGCAGTTCTTCGGAAACGACCTTATCTACCCCCGGGTTTTGCAATCCCACCGAATTGAGCATACCGGCAGTGCAATCCGCTATTCTCGGCGTGGGGTTGCCGAAACGCTCTTTTAGCGTCGTTCCCTTGCACGAAAAAGTGCCGAGAATATTTATATCGTAAAGTTCCGCGAACTCGTACCCGTAGCCGAACGTTCCGCTCGCAGGGATAACGGGATTATCGAGCGGCAAGCCGCACAACTCGACTTTCGTGTCGTAATCTACCATAATATTTCCCCCTTTTTGATAACGGGGCCGTCCTTACAGATACGTTTCGCACCGACCGTCGTTTTACACGAACACCCCATACACGCGCCGAACCCGCAACCCATCCTTTCTTCAAAGGAAAACTCGCCGTCCGTTTTAGTCGCGTTATATACCGCTTTAAGCATAGGTTCGGGACCGCAAGCGTAAAAGTAGGAATACTCTTCGGGCAGAATGTTCGTAACGAACCCTTTTACTCCGAAACTTCCGTCTACGGTCGCGACTTTTACCTTGCAACCTAAATTTTCAAACTCGTTTATAAAAAAAACGTCTTTTTCGGTATTGAACCCGAGCGCGACCGAAAGGGTTTTACCCTTTTCGGCAAGCAGTTTCGCAAGATAGTAAAGGGGCGGAACGCCCACGCCGCCGCCTATAAGCAGCGGCTTATCGCCAGACGCCGAAATATCGTAGCCGTTGCCGAGCCCCGTAAGCATATCGAACTTATCGCCCGACGTTGAACGCGACAGCATCTCCGTGCCCTTACCTACGACTTTATATACGAGCGTAAGCGTGTTATCGGATAAATCGCACACGGAAATCGGGCGGCGCAAATACAGCCCTTCTATTTTCACGTTGACGAATTGCCCCGCGTTCGTTATTCCGCTTACGTCGCCGCCGAAAACCGTTTTGTAAACGCCCGCGGCGATTTTATCGGTCTTTACGACCTTCATTACGACCTGTTTCATCTTATACCCTATGTTTTAAGCGTCTATCGTAGAGATAGTGAGCGTGGTTTCTTCCAAAACGTCCAAAAGCACCCTTACGGTATCGAGCGAAGTAAACATAGTTACGTTACTTTCAGTCGCGTACTTTCTTATTTCCACGCCGTCCGACATCGCGTTTTCCGCGCCCACCGCGGAAGTGTTTATAACGTACGCTATATGCCCCTGTCTTATCGAATCCCTTATTTCCATACTGCCTTCGCTGATTTTTTTCAAAACGTGCGTGCGGATGCCGTTTTCCTTTAAGAACTTAGCCGTGCCGGAAGTCGCTTCTATATTAAAGCCGAGATTGTAAAATCTTCGTATAAGCGGCAACGCTTCCGCCTTGTCCGCGTCGGAAATGGTGGCGAAAACCGTGCCGTAGTTTTGAAGTTTCATACCCGCCGCCGTAAGCGCCTTATAAAGCGCGCGGTTCAACTTGTCGTCGTAACCTATCGCTTCGCCCGTGGACTTCATTTCGGGCGAAAGGTAGGCGTCTAAGCCCTTTATCTTATTGAAAGAGAACACGGGTGCTTTGACGTAGTAGCGCTTTTTTTCTTCGGGGTATATTCCGAAAATGCCCTGTTCTTTAAGCGTTTTGCCCATAATGACTTCGGTGGCGATATCCGCGAGCGAATAGCCCGTAGCCTTCGACAGGAACGGCACGGTTCGGGAAGAGCGCGGATTGACTTCGATTATATAGACCTTTTCGTTTTTATCGACTATGAATTGTATATTGTAAAGCCCCTTTATGCCTATGCCGAGCCCGAGCTTTTTGGCGTAACCCAAAATCGTGCCTTTCACCTTATCCGATATCGAAAAGGACGGATACACCGAGATACTGTCGCCCGAGTGAATGCCCGTTCTTTCGACGAGTTCCATTATCCCCGGCACGAATACGTCTACCCCGTCGCACACGGCGTCGACTTCCACTTCTTTCCCTACGATATATCTGTCTACTAAAACGGGCTTGTCTTCGTCTATTTCCACCGCCGTTTTAAGGTAGTGGCGAAGCCCTTTTTCGTCGCTTACTATCTGCATCGCCCTGCCGCCTAAAACGAAACTCGGACGGACGAGTACGGGATAACCTATTTTCGCCGCCGCCTTTACGCCGTCTTCGATATTAGTTACCGCCGAGCCTTCGGGGCGCGGGATGTCGAGTTCGGTCAGCAACTTTTCAAACAAATCGCGGTTTTCCGCTTTGTCTATCGCCGCACAGTCCGTCCCCACTATTTTCACGCCGCGCTTATTAAGCGGGTCGGCAAGGTTTATCGCCGTCTGCCCGCCGAGGGACGCGATAACGCCTTCGGGGTTTTCAAAGTTTATTATCGCCATCACGTCTTCGGGCGTTAACGGCTCGAAATACAGTTTGTCCGCCGTCGTGTAATCGGTCGAAACCGTTTCGGGGTTGTTGTTTACGATTATCGCTTCGTACCCCGCGCGCTTTATGGTCTGTACCGCGTGCACGGTCGAATAGTCGAATTCGACGCCCTGACCTATACGGATAGGCCCTGCGCCTAAAACTATCAGTTTGTTTTTGTCCGTAAGGCGGGATTCGTTTTTGACCTTTCCGTCGAGTTGGTTAAGATAGGTCGAATAAAGGTATGCGATATATTTACCCGTATGCAAGGTATCAACCATCTTAAATACGGGCGTTACGCCGTTTTCCGTTCTGAAACGATAAATTTCCGTTTCCGCCGTTTTCCAGAGCGTCGCTATAAATTTATCCGAAAAGCCCGTACTCTTCGCCGCTTTTAAGGCTTTAATATCAAAGGGCTTATCTTTTACAATATTTTCCATATCGACGATTGACTTTAAGCACTCGATAAACAGCGGCGTTATCATTGTAAGTTTATAGAGTTCGTCAACGGTTACCCCGCGACGCAACGCTTCCGTTACGGCGAATATTCCGTCCGCGCGGAATTCTTTTAAGTAATTTTTGATTTCTTCGGTCGGCATTTCGTCGAACTTTTTAAGATATAAATGGCACGCGCCGATTTCAAGCGAACGTACGGATTTCAAAAGACACTCGGAAAGCGTTGAGCCTATCCCCATAACTTCGCCGGTCGCCTTCATCTGCGTTCCGAGCGCGTTTGACGCCTGCGTGAATTTATCGAACGGGAATCGCGGGAATTTCGCTACGACGTAGTCGAGCGAAGGTTCGGTCGCCGCCGTGCCGCCCGCAACGGGAATATCCTTCAATTCCATACCGACGGCGATTTTAGCCGTTACCCTTGCGATAGGATAGCCGCTCGCTTTCGACGCAAGCGCCGAAGAACGCGAAACTCTGGGATTTACTTCGATAAGATAGTATTCGCTTGAATTAGGATTAAGCGCGAACTGAACGTTACATCCGCCCGCGATTTTAAGTTCGCGGATTATTTTTATGGCGCTATTTTGCAACATATGAAGGTCGTGTTCGTTCAAGGACATTATCGGCGCGACGACTACCGAATCCCCCGTATGTACGCCCACGGGGTCGATATTTTCCATACCGCATATCGTTATGGCGTTATCCGCCGAGTCGCGCATTACTTCGAACTCGATTTCCTTATACCCCTTTACGCTCTTTTCCACGAGTACCTGATGAACGGGCGAAAGCGCGAATCCGTTTGCCGCTATCTCGCGGAGTTCGGTTTCGTTTTCCGCAAAGCCGCCGCCCGTACCGCCCAAGGTGAACGCGGGGCGCAGCACCACGGGGTAGCCGATTTTTGCCGCCGCCTTTGCCGCCGCTTCCACGTCGTAAGTTATTTCCGAAGGTATGACCGGTTCGCCTATCGCTTCGCACATTTCCTTAAACAGTTCTCTGTCTTCGGCGCGTTCTATACTTTCGCTGCTCGTGCCCAAAAGTTCCACGCGGCACTCTTTAAGTATCCCTTTTCTTTCAAGTTGCATGGCAAGATTAAGACCCGTCTGCCCGCCTATCCCCGGAACTATCGCGTCGGGGCGTTCGTAGCGAAGTATCTTCGCTATATATTCCAGCGTCAACGGCTCCATATACACTTTGTCCGCTATCTGCGTGTCGGTCATTATCGTCGCGGGGTTGGAGTTTACGAGTACAACTTCGTAGCCTTCTTCCTTTAACGCAAGACACGCTTGCGTGCCCGCGTAGTCGAATTCCGCCGCCTGACCTATTACGATAGGTCCCGAACCGATTATAAGTATCTTTTTGATGTCCTTTCTCTTTGCCATAACTTTCTCCTTGAATAAAGTTTTCTTACTTTCGTCTTTTATAAACCGCCCTGCCGCACGACACGGTAAGCACGTTTTCACCGAAAACCCGTTTCCCCTTAAAGGGCGTCGATTTCCCCTTGGATAAAAACTCTTCGGGATTTATCACCACGCTTTTATCTATATCCCAAACGGAAAACCCGTCGGACGGGATATTAAACCTTTTCCGCGGATTTACCGCCATAAGTTCTACGAGTTTATTAAGGGTGATAACGCCGCCTTTAACGAGTTCGGTGTACAAAACCTGAAACGCCGTTTCAAGCCCCACTATACCGAACGCGCTACCCGTAAGCCCTTTCGCCTTTTCTTCATTACTATGCGGGGCGTGGTCCGTCGCTATCATATCTATCGTGCCGTCTTTAAGCCCTTCGATAAGCGCTTCCTTGTCCTTTTTCCCGCGAAGGGGCGGATTCATTTTATAATCGCCGCTCTCTTTTAAATCGGTTTCGTCCAGAACGAGATAATGCGGCGCGGTCTCGCAGGTAACGTCAACGCCTTCCGCTTTCGCCTTTCTTACAAGTTCCACGCTTTCCGCCGCCGAAACGTGGCAGACGTGAAACGCCGCGCCCGTTTCCTTTGCCAACTTTAAGTCGCGTTCTATCTCTTTATACTCGCTTTCGGAACATATCCCCCTGTGTCCGTGCGCTTTCGCGTATTCGCCGTCGTGGATATACCCGCCCTTTAATAGTTCGTTTACTTCACAATGCGCGGCGATAATTTTTCCGAGAGATTTTGCCTTTATCATAGCGTGCCGCATAATTTCTTCTTTTTGCACGCCCCTTCCGTCGTCCGAAAACGCCGCGACGTAAGGCGCTAACTTTTCCATATCGGAAAGTTCTTCGCCCTTTTCGCCTTTCGTTATCGCGGCGTAAGGATACACCGCTATTTCCGCGTCGTTTTTTATTATTTCCCGCTGAACGTCAAGCGCCGAAAGAGTGTCTGGTACGGGGTTTAAGTTCGGCATAGCGCAGACCGCGGTATACCCGCCGCGCGCGGCGGCAAGCGTGCCCGTCTTTACCGTTTCTTTATAAGAAAAGCCCGGTTCTCTAAAATGGACGTGAACGTCGCAGAAACCGGGCATTACGATATATTCTCCGTCGGTATCGAGTTCGCAAGGAAAATTTAAAAAGTCGGACGCAAAATCAGACACACTTCCGTCTGCTTTCGTTTCGCCCGAAATTATCTTCACGTTTTTAAGTTCCATGCTAAACTCCTTATGCCGAAAGCGTCAGTCCGCGTCGCCGACTATAAACACGCCGCGCTCGTTACCTTCAAGCACTACCGATATTTTTTCCTTTCTCGAAGTGGGTATGTTTTTACCTACGAAATCGGGGCGAACGGGAAGTTCTCTGTGTCCTCTGTCGATAAGCACGGCAAGCCGCACGGCTTTCGGGCGTCCCAACGCGAACACCGCTTCTATCGCCGCGCGGGCGGTTCTGCCCGTGTACAGAACGTCGTCCGCTATTATCACGGTCTTATCCGTTACGTCGCAGGGAATAAGACTTTCCGACGCTTTGTCCTTTTTCTGTTCGGCGGTGTAGTCGTCGCGGTACATAGTGGCGTCTATATACCCGCACGGCACTACCGTATCTCCGAATTTTTTAAGATTGTCGGCAAGAATTTTCGCAATCGCCGTTCCGCGGCTCTTTACGCCCAGAATACACACGGATTCCCCGCCGTCGGTTCTTTCGATTATTTCGTGAGTAATACGCGCAAGCGATCTAATAACCGCCGCTTCGTCCATTATCATAACTTTACGCATTTCTCCCCCGCTAAACTATAAAAAAATCTTGCCGCACGGCAAGACGAAAGAACGGTTTTACGCATAATATAATGCGACCATATTTTGCACCTTGCCGATATCTCTGTACCGACTTAAAAGTTTTATTGTTGTAAATTATATCACCAAAGCCCGATTATGTCAAACACTTTTGCGATTTTTCGCTTGCCGACTTTATAAGATTTGCGAATATTCATTTTATCCGCAACATATATATACTTACATTTCGACATGCGTCGACAAACAAAATTCAACGCGATTTTTATGATATATTATCGTTTTGTTGCAATTTTTCAAGGAAATATTTAAAAAACTATTGACTTTATGGATTTTATTTGTTAAGATAAAAAACGGTATATATATTATAAATATATATAAAAAAGGAGTAACGATATGGAAGAAACAAAATCCAGAAAAAGCGTGTGTGCGCAAGTGCTTTCGGTTTTTAAATCGAAAAGAGTGAGAAATCTGTTTTATTTGTCGATTATCGTTCTTTCAGCGTTGGCAATGCTCTTCATCGACAAGAACAACACGGTAAGGGACAAATATTTTTCTTTTCTTAACAGCAACGTCTTGACAGACATATTGTCTTGGCTCGGCATAAGAAGATACGACGTAACTTCGAGTGCTTGGGTATGGTTCGTGGTTTTAGCGTCGGTTGCGTTGGTAATAGTTCTCGGCAACATAATCGCTCCCGGATTCGTAAATAAAAAAGTCAAAGCAAATCCGAATCTTTTTTCGACCGAAGCGAAAACCCGTGCATGGTATAACGTATTATTCTACGCCGTTCTTATTCTGATAGCGGCGGCTGTAGTCGGTATATTCGCCCTTGCCGGTGCGTTTAAATATTACGGTGATAATAACGCGGCGGTATTCAGCAGTCTTGTAAAAATGCTTATAGCAATAAATATATTGACCCAAGTTGTATTCATTATCGTATTCATCATACTCTTCATCGTAAGACTTATCGTGCTTGCTTGCACGCATAAACTTAATAAAGCGGAAGAAGAAACGACGGAAGAACCTGCTGCGGAAAGCGCAGAAGAATCCGTCGTCGAAACTGCGGAACCCGTAACCGAAGAACCTGCGGCAGAACCCGTTGCCGAACAGAAAGAAACGCCTGTCATCATAAACGATATTCAGGAAACAGACGCAACGGTCGCTACCGCGGCTACGGAAAACGCTTCCGCTACGCGTAAATCTATTCAGAAGAGTTTTGCGGGCAAAATGGCGCAGGCTACCAAAGAACAGAAAGCCTACTACAACGAACTCAAAAATTATATGCTTTCCTTTAAGCACGTTAATTCGAGAGTAAGTTGGAATTACGACAGTTTCAATATCGGAAGGAAGAAAGCCGTGAAAATTGCTTTCAGGGGTCAGACGATGTGCGTATTCTTCGCTCTTAATCCGACAGATTACCAGAACACAAAGTATTATCCGCGCGATATGGGTAGTAAACGTAAATTCGCGGATACGCCTATGATGATAAAGGTCAAATCTTCAAGGGGCGTTAAATTCGCAAAAGAATTGATGAACGAAGTATGCGCGGAACTCGACGCCAAAAAGAATTTCACCCCCGCAAAATACGATTTCCCCTATATGTCGGACAGGAAACTCGTGGAAAACGGGCTGGCAAAAGAAATTACGGTTACCGTATTCGCATTCAAGAAATAAGTTATATTATAAATCAAACGTTTCGCCCGCCGAAAATTCGGCGGGCGAAGTTTTTAAACCTGCTACTTACTAATTTGCAAAAGAAAGGCTTTTTTCCTTATTATACCGCTCCACCGCTTTAAGGTAGCGTTCGGAAAGGGTAAGCGTGTATTTCTGTTTTTCCGCATAGGACAAGTTTTCAAATTCCTTTTTGTCCGTAAGCCTTCCTATCGCGTCGGAAATCTCCCCTTCTTCGTCTAAAATCTTTTTGACTTTATAATAGAACTCGTCTTCGTCGTCTTTACGGCTCTTTATGTTTTCCGAAACGACGTAGTTGTAATATTCCTTGACCTTCGACGGCGCGACGCCCGCTTCGCTCGCTCTTTCTATTTTTTCGTCAAGGTCTTTATGGTAACTCTGCCAGAAACCGTTTTTAAGCCGCCGTTTCGCTTCTTTTGCGTACTGTTTTAAAGTTTTGCGTTCTTCCATAATTATGCTCCGTTAAATTTTAATACTACCGTTCGACATTTTTCGCGCGGTAAAAGAAAACCTATCGTTTTCACGATAGGTTCTTTTGTGTCAGCCTTTAATGCTTCTCTTCCTTGCCGCTTCGGACTTCTTCTTTCTCTTTACGGAAGGGCTTTCGTAAAATTCTTTTTTACGAAGATCGCCGATTATCCCGTCGCGCGAACATTTACGCTTAAAACGTCTTAAAGCGCTGTCGAGATTTTCGTTTTCACCGACTCTGACGATACTCATTGTTTTCACCTTCCTTTGCCCCGCGGCGGTTATTTAAAAAGCGTAAACAAATTGTATTACATTTCCTTCGGGTTTGTCAAGGCTTTTTTACACCATTTTTGAAAATTCCTTTTTTAACCTTACGATTATCTTCTTTTCAAGCCGCGAAATATAACTTTGCGATATCCCCAGCATATCCGCCACTTCTTTCTGCGTCTTTTCTTCCGCACCGTTTAAGCCGTACCTTAACTCCATTATCTCCTTTTCGCGGCGGTTAAGGCGGGAAAGCGCTTCCTGCAAAAGGTCGGTTTCCACGTCGCTTTCAATGGTCTTATACACACAGTCGTTGTCCGTGCCCATAACGTCCGAAAGCACGAGTTCGTTGCCTTCCCAGTCGGTATTTAAGGGCTCGTCGAAGGACACTTCGTTTTTCAGTTTCGCCGCGCGCCGCAGATACATTAAAATTTCGTTCTCTATGCAACGGGAAGCGAACGTCGCGAGTTTGACGTTCTTGTCCGACGAAAACGACCCCACCGCTTTTATTAAGCCTATCGTGCCGACGGAAATAAGGTCGTCCATATCCACGCCCGTATTCTGAAATCTCCGCGCTATGTAAACGACGAGCCGCAAATTGTGTTCGACCAGCATATCTTTAACGCCTTCTTCACCCTTTTCAAGCCTTGTTACGAGTTCGCTTTCTTCTTCGTTCGAGTACGGCGAAGGCAATATATCCCCGCCGTTTATGTAAAGCAAAAGATTTTCGTCGATGGCGAAAAGATTTAAAAATTTTTTGAGTTTACAAAGCAATTTTTCCTTCATTTTCCTTCTCCATAAGCGCGGGGTGCAATATCGCGTCGTAACCCGAAAACCCCCCGTTTACCACGCATACCCGTACGTTATTAAATATATTCTTTTTCCCGCCCGAATATATCACGACCGCGTCCGGTTTAAATGAAATTTTTTTATCCGTTCCGACGGCTGTAGATAGCGATATGCGTTTTAAGTTTTTCATAAACGCAATATTTAAAAGCGGCGAAACGGCGGATTTTTTCACCACTATAACGGGCGAAAAATCGGAATACAGTCCGTTCCCCGTGTCGAAAAACCCCTTTATTTTTACAGATTTTCCGCCGCATACGATCTCCGCGTCGGTTATAAGCCCCGAAAGGTCTTTTTTTCGGTAGAAAAAGGTTATAAGCCTTTTAATTGTGGCAAGCGCGATATAAACCGGCAGTATCATAAGTCCTATCGAGTACTCGGCGGAATAGTCAAGCCCGAAAAGCGAAAACACGCCTATTATAGCGCCGCCGACGAAAAACGTAAGCCCTAAAAAGACGGCGGTAAAAGCGGCGTAATCTTTAAAACAAGAAAACTTCGCCGCGATAAAGGCAAGAAACAGTCCGAACAGGATTTTCGCCGCCGTGATAAACAACGGGTTTTCTGTAATAAGCGGATAAATAAGCGCGAAAACCGCGCCCGAAAGCGAACAGACGATAAGCCGCACGCGCGAAACCGTTTTGCCCGTAATCTTAAACGCCGTTAAAAGAAGCAACAGGTCTATAACGAAATTGTCTATAAATACGTATTCGATATAGACAGTCATCCCCGCCACCCTTAATCAGCATAACACGGTGGCAAAAAGTTTTTAAAAAGGATTTTAAAAGATATTGCTTTATTTTGCCGAAACGCCCCCGCGGATAAAATCCGCGGGGGCGTTTCTATATTTTTAATTCTTTATTCCATAAAGTCGGTAAGTATTCCGTTTTCGACGTATAAATACTCGTCTTTTACCGCTATTTTGGTTTCCGAAATATCCAAAAACTTTGCGTTCTTCTTTATCGCCTTTTCGTAATCTTTAAATATATTAGTTCCGAAAGTCTTTTCGTACTCTTTAACGTCTATGCCTGCCGTCGTGCGCAGGGCAAGCATTATATATTCAAAATTATTGTCCTTACCTTCTATCACCGTGCTGCTTGCTTCCGCGGGACGGTTAAAAATTATATCATTACAGTATTCGTCTATCGAATAAGTGTTAGTAAATCTTCTGCCATCTATAAAACTCGCCGCCGCAACGCCAAGCCCTATGTATTCGCCGCGCTTCCAGTAATTTAAGTTATGGCGGCTCTCAAAGCCTTTTTGGGCGAAATTACTTACTTCGTAGCGGTAAAATCCCTTTTCTTTTAAATACGCCCGTATCTCGTCGTAAATATCCGCCGTTTCGTCGTCTGACAGAAGTTCGCCGTTAAGATAATCGGTGTAAATAGGCGTACCCGCTTCGGGCGTTAAGGCGTACATAGAAATATGGCGTGCGCCGCCCGCAACGGCAAGGTCAACGGTCTTTTTAACGTCTTCCGCCTTTTGGTCCCATAGCCCGATTAAAATGTCCGCGCTGATGTTTTCGCCTTTCAACAGTTTACAGGTAAGTAAAAAATCTTTCGCGGTGTGTATTCGATTAAGCCTTTTAAGTTCTTCGTCAAAGCCCGATTGAAGTCCTATCGAAAAGCGGTTTATCCCCGCGGCTTTATATGTTTTGACCTTTTCTTCGTCTAACGTCGCAGGGTTTATCTCGATGGTTATTTCCGCATTATCCGAAAGGTCAAAACATTGTTTTATTTGCTTTATCTCGCCCGCGATAAACTTTGCGGGAACGATGGACGGCGTTCCCCCGCCGATATACACCGTGTCGAATTTTTTACCTTTTAACTGTAAGCCCCTGCCCTTGGTTTCGCGGTAAAGACAGGCAAAATAACTTTCCGTCTTATTTATCTCGTTCGGGAAAGACGCAAAGTCGCAATAAGTGCATTTGCTTTTGCAAAAAGGTATGTGAACGTAAATCCCCGCCATAAAAACCCCTCTTTATTTATCGTTATCGGTTTGCGGCGTAAGTTTATCCGCTTCCGTTTTGCGGGACAATATCCGAAATTTTACCAAAGCAAAAACGTATATGCCGAAAAACAGCAGTGCAAAAGCGCCGCCGATAATACAGGAAATAAGATACGGCACTTTAAACCCTTCTTGCGCCGTAAAGATATACGACACGGTAACCGCGGTCATAAACGTTGCGGGCAACGCCGTGATTAAAGAACCGAATTTATATTTCCCCTGTTTCAGAAGATATACGGACGCGACCCAAAGGGTAACGGCGGCAAGCGTCTGATTGCTCCAAGAAAAGTACCGCCACACTATCTGAAAGCCGTTGTCGTTTGAAATTGCGAACCAAGTTAAAAGTCCGCCTATTCCCAAAAGCGGCAACGTTATTATAAGGCGGTTTTTAATGCTTTTTTGGTTAAGACGGAAAGTTTCGCCGAGAATAAGCCGCGCGCTACGAAACGCCGTATCTCCCGAAGTGATAGGACATATAACCACGCCCGCGACGGCAAGCACCGCGCCGACCGTTCCAAGCGTGCCCGTAGATATTTCGTACACGACGCTTGACGCGCCGTCTTTAAGCGCCGCGCTTAAAAGTTGCGTAGAACCGTAAAACGCCACGCCGGCGGCTGCCCATATAAGGGCTATAACCGATTCGCTTATCATCGCTCCGTAAAAAATCTTTCTGCCTTCTTTTTCCGTTCTTATACACTTGGCGACCATAGGCGACTGCGTCGCGTGAAATCCCGACACCGCGCCGCAAGCGACCGTAATAAACATATACGGCCAAACGGGCGTTCCGTCGGGGTGCTGGTTTTTAAGCGACAGTTCGGGAATAATGAATTTCCCGCCGGAAAAGATCGTTCCGCCAAGCACCGCAAGCGCCATTACGATAAGCAGAACGCCGAAAACGGGATACAGTTTGCCGATAAGTTTATCTATCGGCAAAAGAGTTGCGGTAAGATAATAAATTAAAATAACGACTGCCCAAAACGTACCGTTCATCCAACTTACGGGCACGAGTTTATCAAGTAGCGCTGCGGGACTCGTAACGAATACAACCCCGCAAAGCACCAACAACACGACGGAAAATACGCGCATAACCCACTTAACGGTTCTGCCGAGATACGTGCCGGAAATTTCGGCGATAGACGAACCGCCGTTCCGCTCGCTTATCATACCCGACATATAGTCGTGCACCGCACCGCCGAGAATTGCGCCTAAAACGATCCATAAAAAGACTATCGGTCCGAATACCGCACCCATAAGCGCGCCGAAAATAGGTCCTGTGCCCGCTATATTCAAAAGTTGTATCAAAAAAGACTTCCAAGCCTTAATAGGAACGCAGTCCACACCGTCGTTAAAGGCGACGGCAGGTGTTTTTCTGCCGTCAGGTGCGAATATCTTTTCCGTAATCCTGCTATAAGTTATATATCCTATCGCCAACACGGCGAAAGCAATCAGTAAAGAAATCATTATTAATCGCCTTGTCTTAATTTTAATTATCTATTTATCGTTATCGGTTTTAAGAATAGAAATAAACGCTTCGGAAGGTATTTCCACCGTACCTATACTGCGCATCTTTTTCTTGCCTTCCTTCTGCTTTTCGAGAAGTTTCTTCTTTCGCGTTACGTCGCCGCCGTAGCACTTGGCGAGAACGTCTTTTCTGTACGCTTTAACCGTTTCGCGCGCTATTATCTTGCCGCCGACCGCCGCCTGAATAGGAATTTCAAACATCTGTCTTGGGATTATATCCTTTAATTTTTCGGCGATTTGCCTACCCCGTTCGTATGCCTTGTCTTTATGCACTATAATAGAAAGCGCGTCGCACACTTCGCCGTTAAGTAGCATATCGAGTTTTACGAGTTCGCTCTTCTGATAACCCGCTATCTCGTAATCGAAAGACGCGTAACCTTTTGTGCGGGATTTAAGACTATCGAAAAAGTCGTAAATTATCTCGTTTAACGGCAACGTATATTTCATTTCCACCCGCGTTTTATCGAGATAGGTCATATCCTTGTACACCCCGCGCTTTTGCTGACAGAGTTCCATAATAGGTCCGACGTAATCCGGCGGCGTGAAAATACTTGCCGAAATCACCGGCTCTTCCATATAGGCTATCTCGGTCGTCGGGGGCAAATGCGTCGGGTTTTCAACGACTAACATCGTGCCGTCGGTCTTATACACTTTATAAGAAACCGAAGGGGCGGTGGTGATTATTTCCAAGTCGAATTCCCGCTCTATGCGTTCCTGAATAACGTCCATATGCAATAGCCCCAAAAATCCGCAACGGAAACCGAAACCCAAAGCCACCGAATTGTCGGGTTCGATGGACAGCGCGGCGTCGTTCAACTTTAATTTTAAGAGTGCGTCTTTA
>Ga0247611_10002075_pt1 | contig 33758 bp, 43 predicted proteins | sample 177DNAGHGhighgp2_FD_192422 | JGI IMG/M metagenome (GOLD analysis project Ga0247611, IMG submission 192422) | Sheep rumen microbial communities from Palmerston North, Manawatu-Wanganui, New Zealand - 1770 DNA GHGhigh gp2 | ecosystem: Host-associated > Mammals > Digestive system > Stomach > Rumen... | reverse complement strand
CAGTTCGTTCAGGTAAATGAAGAAGACTACAGCGTTGTGTCAGAATCACCGGTTTACACCGCAGACCACAACGGAACCTGGGCTATTTATGATGACGGACACTGGGAAAGGCTTGACAACAAAGGGGGAAAGGAATAATGGCAGAAAATAAGGAAGAATTAGCTGGAACACCAATACCTGTTCCATCAAAAGAAAGCGTAAGACTTACCAAGTTTTTGAAAAACAACAATCTCACGAAAGACGACCTTAAAAAACTTGAAATAGACCCTGAAATGGCTAAAGATTACTTTACTGATGAAAAAGTGTATCAGATAAAGTCTGACGCTGAAAAGAAAGCCAAGACACTGAAAAGGGTAGCTTTGCCGATGGGCTTAGTCGGAACAGCGGGGGCACTTGGAAGTTCCGCCGCCCTTAGTGTGGCTCAACATCTTGGAAAGGATGTCAAGGACTTGGAAAATGTTCCTGTGGCTCTTGGTATTGTAGGTGGTTCTAGTTTGATACCAGCAACTATGGCTATTAGACAAGAACTGATAGCTGATGAACCAGAAAAGAAAGCCGGAGAACCATTGCTTAAAGCATACGCTGAAAAGCTAAAGGAAGTGGCGAACACTAAGCATAAGTTAAAGAAGTCCTATTATAACCATGTTGATGTTGGTAATAGCATCCGTACACCACGAAAGGTTCTTAGGTCTAAAAAAGACGTTGATGACTACTTAGATAGTCTTAGTTATTCTGAACTTTTAAGCTTATCACGAACACTTAATGGAGAACCTATGTAGTATTCGTAGTAAGGGACTTCTAACGACCCTATTGTTTCAAACTCTTTGACAGTAAAGGTTCCGAGATAGTGGCTGTAGTCATTATTAATGAGGTCTTCTAAGCTCATTCCATAAACATCTATAAGTTCATTCGGATTGTCCCAGTCTATCTTAGGTGTAGATGCACAGCCGACAAATAACAATGCCAAAAGTGCTAATAAAAGTGAAAACTTTTTCATACCCATTTCCTTCTATACCTATTTAGTAGTATAACGCTGACAAATCATAATGTCAGCGTTTTTTATTGTTTATTTAATCTCGTAATACTTAATCAAATAAAGCGTACCATTAACCTCTACAGCATCCTCATGATAAAGCTGTCTGGCATCACAAATTTCAAACCAGTTCATGTTCCATACATTGAAAGCTTGTTCAAGGGAACTGAAGTCATAATAATCCAATACATCACTTCCATTAAGGTGTTTCCAAATAACACGGTAAGAAACACCGTCGGTACGGGTGCGAGAACCAAGTATTACGTCTGCACGTCCTTCATAGGCGTTGTCAACGTGCCTTTCTTTAAGGGTTTCAAAAGCACTAAGACTGAATACTGCCATAACAGCCAAAACCAAACCAATAACAATCTTTCTCATTTCATTTTCTCCTTATGCTTAGGGTATTATAACCCTTTAGCCGTTTACCCTGTATTATTTTCTTTTTTGTTTGTAGGGGTAAGACAGCCATAAGGTTATACATAACTAATACAGTATGTATGAAAAGAAAACTTTTATTTTTACTTTTATCATTATTTGTCTGGTCATCCTGCTGGTCGGAACCAAAGTTTACTATTCAGAACAACTTGACGAATCTGGAAGAATTAATGACCAGCTTACAGAACGACTGTCTGACGCAACAGATACTAATAGAAGACTTGCAGAAACAGTTGAACAGTGCCAATTCCTTGTCACAGAGCTTGGAAACACAACTGACCGAAGTATCAGAACTGTCAGCGACGCAATCAACCTTATTGAAGAAATACGAACGCAGGTGCAAGGTCTTGAGCTGGAGCTTGGGACTTGGGACATTGACGGGTATTATGATTGGCTTGATGATTGGCTCCGCAGTGAATTAGAAAAAAGTAATGCCGAATCCAAATAATTTGATTTTTCCAAATTAATATTTAAATGTAAGGTCAACTGATTAAGCCCTTACTAATTATTCATAAGAAAGTTACTGCTATCGTTAGCCACGTGGCTTTAGCTTTCGGTAGGAGTAACGAGTATTATGATTCCTAAGACAAACGAACAAATCTACACAATGCATTACATTCTGGAACAGAATAACCACCCAGGTTATAGAATGTACATGCCAACTTACCAATCTTACTACAAATCACACATTACATGCTATAAGGACGTTGAATACCGTGACATTGACAAGCGTGACCACGGTTGGGCAGACGTTTGTATCAAAAGCCCCGTAGACGGAAGCTACAAATACTACAAGTTCATTGAAGTAGGTGAACCAGTATACAAGGGATGGCTCAAGAAATGGAACAAGATTTCAGATAATAAACATTTCCTTGTCATTTATACCAATGAACCATGTATAGTAGACAGAAAATACGCAATTTATTCCTTTGAAAATGTATCAGAAAACATTGGAAAGTATTTCGGTCGTGAAGACAAGGAAAAGTATTATCTTGACAACTTTTATGCAAAAGAATGCATAAACATACAATTCAGTCCTATTACATCAACCAGAAGGGTACAAGACCTAAAACAATGTTTTGACTATGCAACAGACAATACCTGGGAATACCTTACCCATAAATCTGCCGGATACAAATACATTTATAAAGACTGGGAATACACATCATTGAACGACTTGTACCAGAATACAATCTATGGAATCAAGTATGAAAAGTACAAAAGCTTTGAAAGTGCGTTTTATAAAGGTAAAATAACAGACGTATCAAAAGTTAGCCTTAGCTTACCTGTCTCCTATCATGAGGGTACTGAAGAGTTGATGGGGGGAGGGCAACCCCCCCATACCCCCTTGTCGTCTACGCAGAGCTTCGACGCCACAGTAAAACAATCAAAAGAACATGCACGTTTTGAAAGCCCTGAGGCGGAATCAAGCCCTAGCTGCCTTTGGAATGAACAAAACGAAAGTGTGAGTCCCAAATCAGAAGAACAAATAACAAGTCAAGACAAAGAGCCCATGTCTACTTCTATGTGGAGGGATGAGAGAGTTCCTGCTTTTAATGATTCTAAGAGGAGGGATGAGAGTGTTGATGCAAATACAAATGAATGGGAACATTTGAGAATACTGATGGAACAAGAAAGAAAGAACAAGGTAATAAAGCCAGTAAAAGTCTATAAATGCAAACGAGTATAAAGGAGGAAATTAGTATGGAACAAAAGAAAAAAAAGATAAGTATAGGAACAAAGTATGAGTTCTGCAAGTGGCTTTCAAAGACTGTACCAGAATACAAACCTGTATTCCTTGAAGGTGGTGACGTACTTGAAGACGGTGACGTCCATTATTCGGCTTTAGTAAAATCAACAGAGCCAGAATGGATGGAAGTAGACTGGTGTAAGGAAGTGGGTTTCTGGAACTTCTTGATTTTTGACAAAGCTGAAATCCTTAAAGAACTTAAAGAAGGAAGAGACTTTGAATACGGTAACTACGTTTTGAAACAATTGGAGGCAAATAAATGAAACAGTTCAGACTACTAAAAGGCTTCTACTATCGTGGTAGATACATACCAGCGTGTGATTACACGATAGAAGATTTCGGCAAGGAAAAGTTCATAACAGGATTGGAACTAGGGAACATACCAGTATCAATAAAACTGACACCTGGATTAGAAAAGGTTCTTTTCCGGGAAGCACAACTAAGTAAACAAATGGAGGAATAAGATTATGCAAGAAGACTACAAAAGATTTGTAAGAGTGGTAGACCAGTGTGCTACGTACGATGTTCCTACAAAGGAAGAATACAAAGACTTCCGTGAAAATGTAGGCTACTATCTCGAAAGATTGGGTTCAAGGATTGCCGTACTTGAAAAAGCAAGACCAGAGGGGGAAGAGTCAGATGTGTATACAAAGGAATGGTTCGTTCCACCGTATGGTAAGATTGAAGTAACTGGAACAGCAAAACAGTTTGCAGCTTTTATGGAAAGGTATAATGAACATAGAAAATTATTGTCAGAATACCTCAATGGTAACGATGTAGTATTGTTAGCATTGAATTGTGGCTTATCAGTAAAGAAAACGGAGGTAGAAATAAATGTTTGATTTCGGTGATGCATTGAAGGCTTTGAAAGAAGGAAAAGCAGTAGCAAGAAAAGGATGGAACGGCAAAGGAATGTTTCTTACTTTGCAGAATGGCTCAGAAGTTGAAGGCAACCTTATGCGTAATGAACCAGCAAGGAATTATTATGGCGACAATAAAGTCAAAATCTGTCCGCACATTGACATGAAGGCTGCGGATGGAACTTATGTTGTTGGTTGGCTTGCTTCACAGACTGACATGCTTGCTGAGGATTGGGAAATTATAGAATCTTTTCCAGGGTAAACGCCAAAAAGGTTATAATACCCAATAGTGTAAGGAGAAAATGAAATGAAAAGAACTTATTTCGTAGTAAACGGTAAAGTAACAGAAGACAACTGCAACGCAGTAAAAGAAGCATTTGTAGCAAGTGGTGCAACACACATTCACTTTACAGATTACACACGTAGCACTTCACGCAAAGTAGTTGTAATGGTTTTTGGAAAAGGCTACCGCGAGTGCAACTATTCTTGGTCTAATAAAGCAGGTTGTTGTGGTATTGAGCAGATGAAGGAAATGTATGGTAACAACGTCATTGGCGAATACACAACTGATAAACTGGTAAAACGCAACACAAAAGCACCAATGGATAAAGAAGTAATAACCGGGGCAGAAATCAGGTCAGTAATTGGTAACTGTGATTTAGCAAACTGTAACTGGGTATGGAACGAATACTATCGTGTGTATGTAATGGAAGGTAATGACAAAAAGTGTCTGAAGCCAAAGACTGCAAAATGTCTTCTTGGGCTTCTTGCAAAATAATCACACTTTTACAGGGTAAACGCCAAAAAGGTTATAATACCCTAAGTATAACAACAAAATGAATAAGGAGAAAATAAAATGAAAGAAAGAGTAATCAACGTAATGTTCAACGGCGAAAGACGTATCACAATTGTTACAACTGAAGATGGATTTGATGAGACATTCACCTACTATGACTTGAAAGACAACTGGGCATGTGGCGTTGCTATGGCTTGGAACGGTGATGAGCCTTTTGAAGACTGGGTTTTTGAAAATGGCAAAGACTATGAAGACTACATGCGTGGCTATAATAAGGCTGTAGAAGATAAGAAATTGGAAGTAGCATAAGGGGAAATAAAATGAAACACATTATTACTACTGACATGGGTTTTGGTTACAAATTTGACCAGGTTATTGAAAAGGAAATCGACTACGGACCCAAGTGGGCAGAAAAAGACTGCTTTGATGGCCTTGAGTTTGGAAACAGACACTACTATTACTTTTCAAATTGCGACTGCAGTGAGGGTGGTTATTATGACCCGGTCTCGAACGAGCTTGTAACGGCCGGTGAGCTTGATGACATGGAGCCAGAGGAAAGAGAAGACATTGAAAACAACTGGGATTTCGTCGATGAACCAATCTGCTGGGAAGTATGTGGTCTTCACGTAGAGTATAGAAGCCCGGATTGTCACTTGTATGTAATAAAAGACGAAGATGGTTATGACTACGGTGCCTTTCCTGGAATCTATCAGTACTTTTATGGACTATTTTACCCGGTAGAAATAGATGAGGTTTAGGAGAAATAAAATGGGAAAGAACAGAAAGAACAGAAATAAGGAAGGTTGGGTTTCAATTAGTTATGACGGTGGTTCAACCCTGGATGTAAGACACGTAACCCCACAGTTTGTGAAAGAGTCATGTGAAGCCGCAAGTGTGAAATACACGAGCGGAAACAATTTTGAAGTATTGAAAGGTAGCGACTTTGACCAATTTATAGGCTTTTGTCGTGAAAGCTACCTTGCAGGCTCAATGATGTTGCTGGGGATGCAATTTCCATTTTTGAGAGAACGACGGGTAAAAGTAGTAATGTTTCCAAAGGAAAATAAATAACTTTTACAGGGTAAACACAAAAAAGGTTATAATACCCTTATTATCAAAACAACTTATAGGAGAAAATAAAATGAGACCAAATGTAGAAAGTAGAATAAAGCTAATAAAAACAATACTCAACGTCCAGTACGCAGATGTATGCTTCGATAATTGGGAAAGAATAATCAATAATGACAGCACATGGACACAAGAAGAAAAAGATTATGCTTTGGGTCTTGTAAGTGAAAGAAGAAACCAAGTAAGAGCGGCTAAATAAATACAAGGAGAAATAAAATGGGAAAAATTCTTAAAAACATTACCAACAAAGGGTTGGATGAAGAACTGCAGGGATACAAGCTCCCTACAAATTATGTTGAGCTTGAAGGTTACTGGTCTGATGTTGACGGATGGTCACGTACACTTACTGACCCAGAAACATTCATAATGGTTGAAGAAAAGGCATTCTGCAATTGGGATACAGAAGACAAATGTATTGATAATAATTACTGGATTGTGAGCCAAATGAAATGTCCGGCAATTGTATTCTTTACATCAACCGGACGTGACGACAAGGCAGACGGTAAGAAGAACGTCGTTTTACATAACAGCCTTGTTAAAGATTTCAGAACAAACAGGGCGGACTTTTATCCTTTCTTGCAGAAACAGTTATGGGGTAAGGAATGTTCAGATGTCCCTCAGAAGACTTGGGCATTGGGACATAACCCACTGCCGTTAAAGAAAGCCGTAGACATTTGGTATAAATTTATTGAAGAAAAACTGTAACTTTTCAGGGTAAACGGCTAAAGGGTTATAATACCCTTTAGTATAAAGACAAATGAACAGGAGAAATGAAATGAAAGAAACACGTTATGAACTTATGTCAACACTTGCAGCAAAAAGTGCATTGGAAGGTTACAAAGCAAGAAGAACAGAAGACATGTCAGACGAAGAGTATGAGATGTATGAAATGTGCTACGCTTACTGGTCAAAACCAGAAAACCACGGCTTGGCAGTAAGAGCGGCTAAATAAATAGGAGAAATAAAGGTGAAAAGAAATAAGGCTAGGCTTATTGTCTTTATTATTGCACTGGTTGCCTTGTGTATGGCTTGCCACCAGAAAGAAGAGCCCGATGTTATCCAGAAGATAGAGAAACAGTGGGCTGTGGAATACGACATTTACAGACTGCCCCAAAAGGCTTGTCTGAAGTCATAAACATTTTATTTTCTTCCAATGTGGGACTGTCCTTCTAACTGAGGGGCAGTCCTTTTTTTCGGACAAACTTAATATTTAAAAGTCAAGATGACTAAGACAATCAAAGGAAACCCGGAGAAGTCCAAGTTCCGCAGGACAAAGCGTTGGCGTGATTTTCGTGAGCACATGAAGGAGGTAAACAATAAAAAAGATTCTATCACGATGTCAAAGCTTTACAAGACTTGGAACCTTCACCACTTAGACCCAGAGCACTATGAGCTTCTGGAAGATGACAGGTTCGTTGCACTGAACAGTATGACACACGATTTCGTGGAATGGCTTTACAAGTATTACCGTAAAGACCCAGATGTTCTGGAACGGATTAGGAATGTTATGGAGAAAATGAAAGCGTTTGAACTACAACCTGATTTATAGCGTAAAGAAATGCCGGCATTTGAAGGACAAATACATTTACCTTTATGAAATGCCGTGCCACAAGTATTCGGTGATTGTGTTTGAAAGCGATGATGAAACACCGATAGAGTGCTTTACGCAGTTCTTTACTAACTATACGGAAGCACTTCATTACTACAACAAGATTAAAAAAGAAATAGGAGGAGAACAATGAAAGCAAAACTTATGTGGGGCACCCTACTTAGAGTTTATGAAGAGGGCAACGAATTAGCTACGTTCAAATTATCACACGGAAAACTTAGATTGGAAGAATGTGATTGCTTTGAAGATTTCGAAGAGATAAAGAAGGTAGCTTATGAAGCATTAGACAAAATAAAGAATACAAAAAGGAGGAACAAATAACAATGAAAAAGAACTATCAGAAAGAGCTTGAAACATTCTGGCACAATGCATGCTATGCGTTATGCGTTGCGTGGATAAACTCCGCACCGGAAGTAAGGGACGACATTTACTACCTTGTCGTGGATGTCCTTCAAGGGTGGCGGAACGGCTACATAGATGATGATTGCTATGTTTCCAAGCCCCACAAGTATGCGTCAATGTGCCTTGGCGATGAAAAGTATTACAAGGACGTGGAGAAGGTTCCATTGAAAAGCCTTGAGGACTTGCCTGAGGGTGAGTGGGCGGTTGAATGGAAATGCCCCACTGGTGGAAGCCATTTCACGGTTGAAAACAAAAAGACGATTCTTACTGACGAGCCTTTGTTTGACCCGTCTTACCTAAGCAATTCCAGAAAGAACAAAGAGGCGGTTTCATACCGCAAGTTCATAGTGAGGTAGACGATGGGGTTCAAGTTTGGTGACAGGGCACTGGAAGATGCCTACAAAAGACTGAAGCTGACGTTGCAGTGTCCCCACATCTACAAGACCATAAAGGAGTCGGTGGTTCAGGACGCAAGCACGTGGGCTTGGCTTAAGTGGAAGAGAAGCATGAAGTATGCCCAGCTTCTGGAGCGTTTGGGGGTAAAGATAGTTGAAGGATAAGAAAAAGAAGAATAAGACACCTTCCTTCTGGGGTATCTGGTGGAAGGCATTGAAGGAAGCAAGGGCAAAATACAAGGCACAGATGAGGGAAGCCTATGAGAAGAAGAAGCTTCTTTCAAGCCACAGCGACTGGTCAATGATAGAAACGTTCGTCCAGGAGTGCAACAAAAACCCAGACCTTAAAGTGACGATAAGGCTATTGGATGGAACTACGATAATGATGACCGCCTACAAGCCGGAGAAGCCTACGATAAACCAGGTGCTTAACGACATAACGGTGGAGGACTGGTAGGAATGGAACTGAAAGAATGTGAGGAACGGTTCCAGATGGAGCTTACGTTGTACAGGCTTGATGAGAACAAAAAAAGCTGGAACAAGATGTGGGAGCTTGTGCACTTCTGCTGTTCCAACATGGCAAAGAAAAAGCTCCAGGGCGTAAGGTGCCCCGAGTTTGATGGCAAGGTTATGGACGCCACAATAAAGTGCATGGAACTGATAAAGAACGGACAGAACCCCAAGGCATTAAGCGCATTCTGCTATTATCCGGTGATAGGGGTAATCTGGGACAGAAAGTTGCAGAAAGAAGAAAGGACAATAAGCTTTGAAGCCTGGCAGGACTATGAGCTTGCAAGGGAGGAACAATAGGTGAAATACATAAAGAAGATAACGCCACAGGAAATGAACGATGCCCTGAAACGGTATTTTGATGTGGCTACGAAGGAAGACTTCTGGGAAGTGAAGGGATTCTACGCAAGGCCCGGCGACCTTTGCTATGCCAGTATAGACGACAACTGCTACTACTGCCTTGAAGCAAGCGATTCGCTTTTCGTTTACTGGGCAATGGAGCAGGGAAGAATGAGCAACATAAGGGGCTTGTTCGAGGTCTTTTATCAGCTAATCTGTGAGGGGTATCCCTTCATAAGGATAAACGGAAGGAAGGGAAGGTATCCGAAGATACTGAAAGCCTTCAACTACTTCCAGTATGTCGAGCCAAAGTATCACGTACTGGAAAACGAGGAGATAGTCTGGTACGCCGGACACCCAGAAAACGTAGAGAAAATAAAAAGGAGATTTGAATAATAATGAGCAGCCTTCATTCAATGAAAAAAGAGATAGCGAAAAGAACGTTGATGTTTGACCCAGAAATGTATAACAACATGTGGGGAAGCGTCGTAATCTGTGCCTGGATTCTGTCACCAGAAAGAACAAAGACACCGTTTGAGATAAACAAGTGGTGGCACGTATTGAAGAAGAACCCCAAGCTGGTTGACTTCGGACTGGATGACCCGGACTTTATTGAAAAAACCTTAAAATTGTTCGGCATTGAAAGACCCGAAAACTTCCCTATCGCTATGGTTCAGTCAAGCTTCAACGTGCTTTTCATGCCATACTTAAACGGACAGTTGTTCCCACTAAGGGAAGACGGCGTTTATCCTATGACCGCCTCAAAAGGCAAGGTTTACCCAATCAACTTCACTAATAAAGATGGCGAAGTAGCCACGAAAAGTGAGGTAGAAACAGAATGCCAAGAGGCAGAAAACCAGGGGCAGACACAAGCAAGGCGACGAAAGCCAGCAAGACCCCGGAAGCAATAAAGAAACAGAATGACAGCCGCAAGGCAAATGTCCTGCTGAAAGACGTAATCTATAACAAGCTGAAAGACGCTTTGCTTTCACAGGACAAGAACGGAATAGAATACTATTCAAGGTTCCTTGACAAGGCAATGGAAGAGGCAATGAAAGACCCGTCAGGCAAGATGGGTCTTGTCGTTTTCAACCTTATAGCCAAGGAAAATGCGATAGAAGAGCTTGACAAGATAGCCGAGAATGAGCGCAACAAGGACGTTGATTTCCTTCATTATAAACTGCTAAAGAACCTTTTCAAGGAACAGCGTGACCTTCTTATGGACGACATCCAGTACAGGAAGCAGATTGTAATTTGTGGTCGTCGTGCCGGTAAGACTTATTCAAACGCAAGAAGGCTGGTATGGACCTGTATAAAGCCCAACAGCCCCTGCCTTTACATGAACCTCAACTTCACCAACGCAATCAACCAGATGTGGGATGAAGTCCAGAAATGTATTGAGGAAGTAGGGCTTAGGGTTAAAAGCCAGTCAAAGGCGGAGGGTAATGTAACATTTACCAACGGTTCATCAATCACGTTCCGTGGAAACAACAACAAGGGTGAGGCTGACAAGGCTCGTGGATACAGCTACCGTCTGGTCATTATTGATGAGGTAGGACATCAGGTGAACATGAACTACCTTATGGACGAGGTATTAAGACCTTGTATGGCGGACTTTGAGGATTCGGTATTGGTATGCACCGGAACGCCACCAAGGGTACCACACACGTGGGCGGAAAAAGCCTGGAACGACAAGACCTTCAAGCAGTATCACTGGAACATGTTCAACAACCCGCACATGCCGAATCCTGACGCATTCATTGACGATGAGTGTGCTTCAAAGGGAGTCACAAGGGAATCAAGCTTCATTCAGCGTGAATACTATGGAATAATCGGATGCTACGATACGGAAGCACAGGTATTCAAGGGAAGGACAACATACCTTGTTCCACAAAGCGTCACTGACCTGAACTTCACCAACATCTGCGTGGGCGTTGACTTTGGTTTCAGCGACTACAACAGCGTCATAAGCCTTGCATACAACAAGGACACAAGACAAGCCTGGGTCATAAGGGAAAACAAGTTCAACCACTCGGACATAACTACGATAGTAAGCGTCATAAAGGAACACGACGAGGCGGCAAAAGAGGCGTTGATGACAAAAGGACTGAGCCCGGAAGTCGATGTGTTCTGTGATAACAACGAGAAGTCTATCATTGCCGAGCTTAAACGAAACTACGGCGTAAGGGCTTATCCCGCATGGAAGCATGACAAGGCTATGGCTATCGAACAGTTAGCGGAAGAGCTTAGGACAAGCCGTATGCAGATACCGTTGCATGGTGCACTTGATGATGAAATGGATTCTATCCTTTACAAGCGTGATGAGGGCACTGACGCAATCCTTCCTGAACTGGACGAGGAGCTTGGTATCCACCCGGACGCAATGATGGCACTGCTTTATGCTTCAAGACAATACTTCCATGAGTTAGGGCTTGAAACTGGTGGTGAATCAAAGGATAAAAAAGAAGGTCGGTAAAATAAAACTTGCAGGGTAAATGGAAATAAGGTTATAATACCCTAAAGGTATGGAGGCAGTATTATGACTGATAGTGAAATCGAAAAGTTCGGAACGCTAAAGGCAGTCTTTGATACCGTTGCGAAAACGCTGAATGATAAAACAAAGATTGAGGAAAGGCAGCTCCTGATTGATACATTCCATTTATTCGATGGGCAGAATGAATACACGCTAAAGTTCTTTCCAACTGATGAAGACATTATGACTATCTTTAAAAATGCAGAAAGCCCATCAGAGCTTGATAAAGGTCTTGATGAGCTTCCAGATGTTCCGGTCAGGTCTTGGCTGGAATGTTGCTGTTATGTAGCTTGGAAAGAGCTGAACAAATAATTATTTACCGGGTCGGTAGATGCTGGTCTTGTTCTGTGCACGGTCAAGTCGTACCTTATAATCACGCCCTGCGTTTTCGTTTACGAACTTGTCCGCTTTATCAAGCTCCTGTGCACTTGGCTTACCAGAATGTCTTTCACTGGTGTATTTCTCACCCTTAGCTTCATTATTCCGCTTTACATCTTCCCACTTGTAGTCAGGTGTTTCCGCCTTATACTTTTCAGCGGCTTTATCTGTATCTTCCTTTAACTTGGGGCTTTTAAGTTTCTTTTCATAGTCAATGCGACCAGAATCGTGCTTAGCCAAGTCGGATTCAAGCTGTTTCTGGTATTTCTTGTTCCATGCATCCTGAACTTGCTTAACAACATCCCTTAGGTGCATGCCTTTCTTCATTGCGAACTCAGCAAGTTTAGGTGAGTTCCAGTCCGGGCTATTATAGCCAATCATTTCAATAAGCCGTGAAAGGTCTTCTTCTGGTATTTCCATGACAGTGCCTTTGCTTTTGGCTTCATCACCTTTCATTACCGTATCTTTGTTCTTGGCTTCCTCACCCTCAATGGTCGTGCCTTTCTTGCCTTTCGCCTCGCCCAATGGCATTGTTTCCGTGTTTGGCTTGTTTCGTTTTGAAAGCGGAATTGATGTGTATCCTTTTCCAAGCTTGCCACCATCATAAATGAATGCCGAATAATCGTTTGTGCCAGTAATGCTTGCAATCTGCTTCAAGATGTCCCTGTCAAAGTCCTGGAACCATTTTCGTGGAACCACATCGCCAGACAAGACTTTCTTAGTCTGTTTTGTATCAAGTCCACCTGCAAGCAAAAGGTATTCAAGCTCATCTATTTCTTTCTTTGAAAGTTTCTGGTTTTCCGCCTTTTCTTCTTTTGGCTTATTATCTTCTGATTCAACAACCTTTGGGGCTTCCTTCTTGTTCATGCCTTTTCCTGCCGAAGACAAGGCCGCTCCCGTAAGTATGCTGTTCATAAGTGATGTCAATGCACCTTCTATCATTATTGTTCTCCTTTTATGTATTAGTGCCTCACACTAATAATGTAAGAACTAACCTTAAAAAGGGGAATAAAAGATGACTATTAGTAGAAACAACTGTGGTTCTGATTCACGTGTCGTAAAGGCACTTGTGGAACAGGTATCACAAATCCAGGAAGACCTCTACAATGTTAACGCAAACATTGCTTCACTGGACCAGACAAAGGCTGACACCAACAGCCTTAAAATTAATGTCACAACACAGAACCTTGTGGCAACGAACGCAACTATCGGTGGCTCAACGACCATCGATGGCAACGGATTGTATTCACCAAACCTTGATGCAAACTATCTGCATTCAACGAACGCCGACTTCAACTATGTGCATTCCAACGTAGGCTACATCCAGAACTTGTCTGCCGATGCAATTACGGTGAACGGAGCGGTAAACGCATTTGACATTAACACAAAAAGGGTGAAAGTCACTGAAACAATCGAAGTTCCAGGCTTGACTGCGGACAGAGTGAACACCAACACGATTAGCGTCAACGGAAACGTATCGGCATTAGGCATAACGGCTGATTCCGCCAACTATAATGTAGTGAACTTGCAGACGCTTAATGTCGCCCAGTCATTGAACGTAAGGGACTTGAACATTACCGGCAACATTAGTGGTCTTAATAACGTTGACATAGAAGCCAACTCTATCACTACGCCAACAATTGATGCTAAGGAAATGGAGGTAGGTGCAATCTACACCACTGAAACATCCGATGACTATCACCTTGTTCCGACACCACTTTTAAGCAACTATGAGCACTACACAATCCAGCTTCCAAAGTTCACTGGAACAGTGGTATTGAAATGGGTTGATTACCAGTCAAATGAAGTGTGGTCTGCGACGGTAATCGGAAACGGAAAGGATTATGAAATCCACTGGGGAACATTGGGCGAAACTATGGTGGTACAACGAATCTACCAGTATGACGGAAGCCTTTACATAAGGCACAACGCAAACGGAAGCCTTTATTACAGCTACCACACGACTGAAAAGCTTGATGAAATCACAATCTGGAAAAATTATGTTGAGCTTGACAACGTATTGTGGGAAGACTATACGCATGACTGCACTACATTAAGCGGAACAGTAAGCTTCGGCGACTTCTATGCACCAAGCTTTACGATAGAAAATGGTATTTTTGAAGACGTATTGGTGCGTGGCGACTTGACTGTTGAAGGTGATTCTAGTCTTAACAACCTTACTGTTGATGGCGATAGTAACCTAAAAAATGTAACAGCAAACATAATGACAATAGGAGATTTAGACTAATGGCTTATAATACAAACGAAGAAAGACTTATCGTAAAAGGTAGTGAAAGGATTACTCGTGACCTGCAGGTAAATGGTGATGTTTTCATTACTGGTGGTATTGATACTAACACTATTTCAATCAATGGAATAGTAGGAAACAACGGACAAGTATTAGGTGTTGTTGATGGTAAATCTGAATGGATTGACATCCCAGACCCTATCGATGCTGACAACTTTTCAGTAAACAACCTCTATGTGAATAACATTGCAAAAGTAAATAGCCATGATGTAACTGCTTACACTGTTATAGAAGAAGACGATTATAATAATCTTTCAAAAAACGAAAAAAGAATGCCTCTGTTTTACTTTACACAACCAAATGGCAATCTTTACTTCCAAGGGTACGGATACTCACCGTCTCTCTTACCACCTGCTACTTATTCAGTTTATGTTAATTTGTTCAAAATGAACCAGTCTATTACAACACATTCCTTGGTATTAGGTGCTACGGACGTAACAAACAATTTTGTTAATAATAGTGGCATTTATGGTGTAAAATGGGGCTCAAACTGGGATAATTCCATTAGCATTGGTCTGAACACTTGGGGGAACACCGTAACTACAAATGCGGACGAACTTTACATTTACGCCGCAAGCTGGATGTACTTTGATTGCCAGAACCTTACCGACACATTCATCTGTAACCCAAGCCTTATTACAAACGCATCAGAAAATTACGACCCAATGAAGTATTGTACTAACATGGTTTCTACATTCTACAATTGTAGAAGCTTCAATCAGCCAGTTACTATTGGTAATAATGTTACTAACATGGTTTCTACATTCTACAATTGTAGAAGCTTCAATCAACCTGTAACAATTCCTGATAGTGTTACTGACATGGTTTCTACATTCAACAATTGTAATAGCTTTAATCAGCCAGTTACTATTGGTAATAATGTTACTAACATGCATAGTTCGTTCGAGTCTTGTCGTAACTTCAATCAACCTGTAACAATTCCTGATAGTGTTACTGACATGGGCTATACATTCAATAGTTGTAATAGTTTCAATCAGCCAGTTACTATTGGTAATAACGTTACTAACATGCATTATACATTCAATTTCTGTAATAGCTTCAATCAACCTATAACAATTCCAAACGGTGTTACTGACATGGTTTCTACATTCTATGGATGTTCTAACTTCAACCAACCAGTTACCATTCCGGATAGTGTTACTGACATGGGGAATACGTTCTCTCGTTGTTCTAACTTCAACCAACCTATAACTATCCCTGATAGTGTTACTAAAATGTATCAAACATTCAGTGGTTGTAATAGCTTTAATCAACCAGTAACAATTCCAAACAGTGTTACTAACGTGGTCTCTACATTTTATGGATGTTCTAACTTCAACCAGTCAGTAACAATTCCAAACAGTGTTACTAACGTGGTCTCTACATTCTCTTATTGTTATAGCTTCAATCAACCAGTAACAATTCCAAACAGTGTTACTAACATGGATAGTACGTTCGAGTCTTGTTATAACTTCAACCAACCTATAACTATCCCTGATAGTGTTACTAAAATGTATCAAACATTCGATGGTTGTCTTAACTTCAATCAACCAGTAACAATTCCAAACAGTGTTACTAACATGCATGGTACGTTCCAGGCTTGTTCTAACTTCAACCAACCAATTATTATTTCAAACGGTGTTGATAGCATGCATGATACATTCAGAGAATGTTCTAGCTTCAACCAGTCAGTAACAATTCCAAACAGTGTTACTAACATGCATGGTACGTTCTATTCTTGTCACAACTTCAACCAGCTAGTTATTATTCCAAATGGTGTTACTAACATGTATAGTACGTTTATTTATTGTTACAACTTCAACCAGTCAGTAACAATTCCAAACAGTGTTACTAACATGAATAGAACATTTTATGGTTGTGCTACCCTTGCCAATTCAACTGTGCCAGTCCACATTAGCAGTTCAATCGCTTTGGGAAACACAAGTAACTACATCTACAACTGTCTTGTAAATAACTACACTGGCATCAACTGGACTGGACGTATCCTAAATGATGCATAAATAACCAACTGATTCCTTCATAGCAAAAACACTAATAAGCTATGGAGGAACATAAGTTGCAGAAAGAAATCACAGTAGTAATCCCAGCTTTCAAGGCAGGGAAGACAATCAAGAAAACACTTGAATCCATCGCAGGGCAGACTATCGCCGACCAAATCGAGGTGATAATCGCCTGTGATGACCCATCAGATGACTATTCCAAAATCACAAACAATTTCCCAGAGCTTACAATCAAACAGCTTAAATGCGAAAAGAACGTCGGCCCCGGCTTAGCCAGACAACACGGACTTGACGCAGCCACTACCCATTGGGTAACTTTCATTGATGCAGATGACCAGTTTGCGGGGCCTTTCGCACTGGAACAACTGAAACACGGTATCACGCAGAACGTAATCGAAGTTCAGGGGCAGTTCGCACAGGTATGCCCTGTTCCTAACCAAAGGACACAGTTCGTTCTTCACGGTGAGCCGACACACCCCTGGGTATTCGGACGGCTTTACAACGTTGACTTCCTCAGGCAGAACAAGGTTGCTTTCAGTGAGCTTCGTGCTATGGAAGACGGCGAGTTCAACTGGAAGATACGGCTTATCACGGAAGGAACGCCTCTTAAAATAAACCTGATACAGGATGTGGTCTATTACTGGATGCCAGGTTCAGAGCATTCCATTACAAGGACTGGCGTAAAGGACAACATTCCGCAGTATAACTTTGACCTTTGCCAGATTGGTGCCACCATCGCCGCAAAGCAAGCCACTGACTTCGCAAGGAAAGTGAACCCATTCAACGGTTCAATCACACGCTTCATTGTGGAACAGATGCTGGGACACTACTTCACTTACATTGAATGTATCGGAAGGCGGAAAGAGTTCGCCGAACAGAACCTTTGGCTTGGCAAGTATTTCTACAACGAATGCTACAAGTCCATTGAAGCCGGTATTTCTGAGGACATTATCAAGAACATGTATACCCAGATGAACGCCGCAAAAGCACGTGACCTTGTAGGCATAATCCCGCAGATAAGCTTCTTTGACTGGTTCAAGAAAATCAAGGAATCGGACTATACAATAGAAGAAATCAAGTCAATTCGTGCCAAGCTTTCCAAGGAAATCATAGATAACGACGTGAAGACCGGCGTAATTGACGCAGACTGCTCCATCTTTCACTAAAGCAGACTTCACTAATACTTTATGGAACAGGAAAACTTAGATAACGACAACAAGATTATTAACTATAGATTGACAAACATTGAATCCACCTTGGCGGAACTGAAAACCGTCATCGTGGAAAACAAGCTTCAGGAAAAGGAAATAAAGGACATAAAGGAAAAGCTTATCGAATGTCTTCAAGCCTTCAACGCACATGACAAACGCCTAAGGACACTGGAAATCCAGCCAGTGAAGGACAAGGCATCAAAGTGGCAGACGATAAGCGATGCTGCCTTCAAGTGGGTAATAGCCACCATACTGGGCTATTTCGCATTAAAGTTCGGGATAAAGGGATAAAAGCATGAACAAGAAACTCAAATCAGTAAAGAACCTTATAGTTGCATGGGCGGCAGGTCTTATCACATACATTGTTATGGCAGATAAAAGCAACTTCACGCAGCTTGCCGTCATTCTTGCGGCAATCCCTGTCGCCTACATACCAAGCAACGTGTATCAGAAAAAGATAGAAAAGGAACAGTAAATAATGGCAAACAGCAAGAACACAATACAGAACATACCTTTGGCTTCCGAACTTTGCATGAACCAGCTTAGGACTGAAACAAAGCAGTTTCAAGGGTACAACGAAAAGAACACGACCCTCTACGGCGGAACCCTAAGCCCAATGTGGGACAACAAGAAGGAACTTCCGTTCGACAAGAAAAACTCATACACATTCTTCAACAGTAAGGGTGAGGACTTCACGTTGACGTATGGACCCGGGGCTGACCACGGTGTAGTCCTCTATAAGGGGGATACCCTTATAGATGGTTTTGATGGTTATTATTTCGGCAAAACTGAGAAGTTGGAAGTTCCTCCGTATACAAAAGCCGCCCTAAAGACGCTAGGCTTTGGACAAGGAGACTTAGTCACTTTTCGACAAGGATTTCCCGGAGAAGACGGAGATGGAGTATACATAAACGATGTCAAAGTAGTTGACACTGACTCTGGCTACGATTTTTATAGGATTTGGTATCACATGCATCTTGTAGTTGTTGGACTCGGAAAAACATTCGATGATAGTCGTGGTAAAGGTGCTTCTGTTCATCTATACTGTATTGATACGCTTGATAATAATAGGCTGCTTGCCGATACAAGCTTTTCCGCAGTTATGCCTGTTGGCGCTACTGATAAACTTGACCCAATGCTAACGGGCAGATTTGTCTACAATAGACAGTATTTTATTATTAGCCTTACATTATTTTCCGGAAGGATAAAATCCCTAATTACAAGCTACACAACGAGATTTGATTATAATACAAATACATTTACTGAGATGATTGAGGAACCAAATGTTGTCTACATTGAGGATTCAGTGGGTGGTACTTTGGCCGAGACTTTTAGGGGTATTCACATCCTTGATGGTGCAGAAACAATAGAGCTACAACAAGGTGCTTGTAGGTGCACAAAACGCTTAGTAGATAGCTCGGGTAACCCTGGAACGTATTGGATTTGTCAAATAAATGGGGTTACACAATACGACCCTCAGTCTTCTCCTACTGCGCTTAGATACTATTGTTATGCCACAGATAAAGATGGATTCATACCTACCCCCATAAAATCAGGCGTTTCTCGTAGTACTAGTAATTTGTCGATTAATGCTTATTGGCTAAATGGAAGCCTAATCAGCTTATCCGACATAGGTAGACCAATAGATGAGTGCTTAGGGTATGGTCAAAATACATTTAATTATGATTACACGCATAGTAAGGAAGCTAGGATTACGTATACCAAAAAAGACGGAACATGGTATACATACACCCGTTACGGCCTATTCCCTAATAATGTTACAATAAAAGAACTCTTAAAATCTTGTGTTGTGGGTGGAAGGTATGTTCTCTTTAATAATTTTGCGGGTGGGTTGATGCCGGAGTCTTGGTTGTCATACTTTGACGTGGAAACACAAGAAATCACACATGCTGTAGACTTTGGATGGATACTCACCACATCACCCTATTGTGTAGCAGAGTCTGGTGAAGTTTCTGGTGAAACGACAGGTGTTGTGTTTGCAAACGGTATAAATGCGGGCTTTGAGATTAGTAATACTGAGCTTGTAGGATACCTTCCAAATCCATACATTGGCTTTAACCTACCAAAAAAAGATAACATTGTTTTTTCAGGTTACTACACAGTAGGTGACACCACCCAGTCAGCAGAATACCAAGGAATCGACCCGCAGTATTATGGCACAACCTACCCAATCGACCCGAACGGGAACGTCATACTTCCAGTTTCAATGGGTACCCAGATAATAAAGGGCTATTCCAACAATGACATGGTAAAGGAAGGCAACACAGCCTATCCAATGATTTATTGGAACAACAACCAGAAGGTCTATGCCTACTATCTTTTGGCAGGAGTAGAAAACGTAACCAACGTATTTTCACTTCAAGGTCAGCAGTATGCAGTAGATGACGATAACATCTATGCTGTTGCGTTCAACGGTGGTGTCGTGTCCCAGGTTCAGTCAGTTTCATACAAAAAGAACCTTACTTTCCTTGGAACATTACCTACACAGGCGGTTTTCTGGTCTGACTATAACAAGACTTTCTATGCTTTCACAGGCGACCGTATCCTTTCCAAGATGTTTGAGGCTTCTGACATACACAAGATACTTTACGTAGGTCAGAACCCATCTTCACTTTCGCTTTGGGTATGCACGGACACTGGTATTTACGTTCTTTCGGACACAGACCAGTTCAAGCTGGACTATGTTTCAGAGATGGTTGAATTTCAGCCTCAAAAAGCCTTGCTTTTAACAGAAGGTGAGGGAAACAACGAGATTCATACTGTTTCCCTTTACCTTAAGGATGGTGAAGAAGGTGAAATGATACCAGTAAAGCTACAGACCGCCTACTACGGACTTGGAAATGAAATGAAAGCCGTAATGGACTGCTGGTATCTTAGACTTTTTGATGAAAACAACACGAAAGGCTACGTCAAGGCAAAGGTTCACACTATCACTGACGTTACAAGACACACGGAAGAAAAGACCTTTGAAGTAAACCCGTCGGACTATGATGAAAACCACATAGTTTACCTTAGGTTCCAGCCAAAATACCAGGAATGCGTGTCAATGCAGCTTGAGCTTGAAACAAACCTTGGTATCTACCAGATTTCGCTTGGCGTTAACACTACTGATTCAACGACACAAGTAAGCAAGTTCAACTTTTAGGGGGTTTTAATGACAACGGTAACGAATAACAGTCCTCAGGCCATAAATACAAGCCTTTTCAGCATGGAAAAGGACACGAACGATAAAGCAAAGCTTCTTAACGAAAAGCTGAATGAGGTAAACAGTGCTATTGCGGAAATAAACAAGATACTTGATGGAATAAACAAAGACGCTGGTGTAGTGTCAGTCAACGGAAAGCAGGGTATCGTTACATTGGACGCTTCTGACATAGAAGGCTTCGCTGAGGTTGCGACATCAGGAAACTATAACGACCTTACCAACAAGCCGAGCATTCCGGCGGCACAAGTGAACAGTGACTGGAATGCCACATCTGGTGTTGCACGTATCTTGAACAAACCCAGCCTGGCTTCTGTTGCGACATCTGGAAGCTATAATGACCTTAGCAATAAGCCGACTATACCTTCAAAGACAAGCCAGCTTACCAATGACAGTGGTTTTGTTTCGCCACAGAACGTGCTTTTCAATGATGCGGACATCCCGGAAGGAAGTGGAAACCTTGCAGATGACGCTAATGTACACAAGATAACGACATTTAGAAACGGACTTATGATACCGTATCAAATGGACAACCCAAATGATGGTGGTTTGTTGCGTGTAAGGGGTACATCTGAGAATAACTGTGTTCTTGAACTTGGCACGTGGGATGATTCCGGTAGTGGTGAAACAATACAGTTCAACTATTACCCAACAACGTCAAAAGATACGCCGACCCATTCCGTATCAGTTCCTAAAAAAAGCGGCACCATAGCTTTGACAAGTGACGTTCCAACTAAAACAAGTCAACTTACAAATGATTCTGACTTTGCAACGAATGGTGCTATAACCAATGCTATTAATGCTAATAATACTAACTTCAAGAGTTTCAATAAGCAGTATTATACACTTGATTTAACTAATTTAGACATTAATACATTCTACCCAGTAACATTCGAAAGTACTGACTTAGAGCATGATTGTGAGATTCATTCACCAAATGTTTCGGGAGGTAGTGCTTACAACCAAAATCGCATACACTTTCTTTTAACAACCCAAGGATGGTCAGATACAGGAACTAGTTATACAGAAATAAGCTACTATAAATACGATGTAGGAGAAGTAACAATAGGTTCCATTGCAAGGGGTGAACACGGCGGTACTACGGCTGTTTTCCTAAGGGGTGGAATGATTTATAGAATGATAAGTAATCTTTACCCCACATTGAGGACTACAACCACTACAATAGCCGGTGATGAAACTTACGAGCCAGGACCAAACTTTTATGGTGGTACAAACGTAAATGTTCAAGTTTTGAAGATAGCAAATACTACATCAAATACTTGGTAATCTTAGTTAAATCACTAATACCTTATGATTACAGAAGAACAAATCCGTGACAGGGTATCTGAGCTAAAGACGCTTAATGAGTCCAGATTATCCAAGTATTACAGAAACTATAACTACTACAACAACACGCCCGCAGGAACCCTAAAGAACATTAGGAACCCTTCCATAGTCGGGCTTTACAACATCGAGGAATCTATTGAGACAGACACTACGCTTACGCCGTCGCTTAACGTCATCAAGTCTTGTATCGACACGCTTACTTCCAAGATTGCGCAGTCAAAGGTAAGACCGTTCTTCAACTGTATCAACGGAACTTTCAAGGACATCAGCGTTTGTAAGAACGCACAGCAATACTTTGACCAGTATTTTGACATAGAAGAAGTCAACAAGAAGGTGTCTATGGCTTTCCGTGACGCCTGTATCTTTGACCACGGCGTTCTTTACGTGGATGCCGAAACAAAGTCTATCACAAAGGCACTTCCATGGCAGGTTTTCGTAAGACCGGCTGAGCTTACATACAACAACATCACAAGGGCTTACTACTGCCAGAAGGACTTTCCTGTTTCAATGCTTCCAGAGAGATTCCGCAAAAAGGTCTTGGAAAAGAACCCACAGCAGGAATACGTGACCTACGGTATCTACTATGACACCGTAGACCAGTGCAAGGCCGTTTACATTACTGAGCTTGACTTCGTTGACATTGAAAAGTATGAGGGAAACCGTGTGCCTTTCGTATTCCTTTGGTACAACAACCCAATCCACGGTGGCTCATCAGTGTCTATCGTAGACATGCTTTACGGAATCCAGACAGAAATCAACATTCTTATGTCAAAGGTAAAGGACGCTTCGCAGTTAACACCTGCTAACACGATTTTCTTGCCAGATGACGCTACAATCAAGTCTTCACAACTGAACAACCGTATCGGAAACATCATTACATACAAGGCTACTTCTGACATGACGGGCTCACCAGTTACGATAGCAACACCGCCTTTCATTGATGCGGAATACCTTGAGCTTATCAACAACCTTAAGGAAACAGCCTATGAAATGGTAGGTATTTCCCAGCTTTCGGCACAGTCCAAGAAACCTACTGGCTTGAATTCCGGTATCGCCTTGCAGACAGTAGAAGACGTTGAATCGGAACGCTTTGAAGAACAGCTTAACCAGGTCATAAGGTGCTATGTTGAAATCGCCAAGACTTGTCTAAGGGTATTCCCAAAAGATGAAACGATTTTACCAGACACACCAAACCGACTTGACGTAAAGTGGCGTGACATCGTTGATGAAGAAAAGAAAATGCAGATTCAGTTCAGTGCGGCTGATTCATTGTCAAAAGACCCATCAACAAAGCTTCAGCAGTTGCAGCAGTTGGCACAGGTAGGCGTAATCCCGCAGGAACGAATTGCACAGTTCATGGAACTTCCAGACCTTGAGGGTGGCTATTCACTCAGCAACAACGCTATCAACGCAGTCCTTTCGGTTATCCGTGATTGTATTGAATCGGACAACTTTGACGTGCCTGACTACATACCAATCCCTATGCTCAAGACTGAAATCATTAACACGCAGTTGTCGCTTCGTGCCGCCAACTTCCAGAAGAACCAGAAGGACATAGAAAAGCTTGACCAGCTTTATCAGATAACCCTTGAAATGGAAGCCCAGATGAACGCACCTACGCCGGAAGAAGAAGCCATGATGCAGGAACAGGCAACGCAAGAACAAGCACAAATGCAACAAATGCAGGGTGAACAACTTGCGGGGCAGTTCGTCAACGGCTTGGGTCAGGGGATTGCGCAAGGGCAACAGCCACCAGTGGACATGGACATGATGACTGGTCAGCAAGGAATAACTGGATGGGATGGACGTACCTTCAATCAGGCTCAGCAGGCACCAGTTCAGTAAAAACACTAATAAGCTAAAGAACTTTTTATAGGAGAAAAACTAATGGACGAACAGAAATTCATGGAATACTGGTCAGTCATTCAGCAATACTATCAGGAACTTTCAGAGCACATTACTGCCGTCGAAAAGAAAGTAGATGATGGTCTGGCTGAAAACGACAGACAGATAAATGAGTTACGTACAACAGTCTATGACGAAATCATTAATCCGGCCAACGAATACATTGCGGGTCAGGAAAAAGAAGCACGCTTTGCTGACTTCAATGATAAATACGGCGACAAGCTCCGACCTTTCAATGAGGACTTGTCTATCCTTGAAGGCAGTGACTTTGATGCAGTTCGCTCAGCTTTCGACCAGTATGACGGTTATGAGGGTGAGGACAAAATGGACGAGGATGCTTTCGTTGACGCATTGGTAGGGGAACTCGGCAACAAGCTTTCTGAAATTAAACACAAGCTTGGCGTTCCAGAAGACACTGAAATCGCAGTTCAGGAAACTGGGGACGGCGATGTAGAGGTCGTTACGGAAGACGGTGAAGTAGTCGCTTCAAGCGATGGCGAAGAAAAGCCAGAAGTAACAACCGTTGAAGTAACAGAAAAGCCAGAAGAGGAAGAAGAGGAAGGGGAAAAAGAGGACGACCCTGACGAACTTGCCGCTTTTGAGGAAGAGCTTAAAAACTACAAATAAGACACTAATAAAATAAAGGAGAATAAACATGGCAATCAGTGCTAATGCATCTATCTTGGCAATGCTCAAGGTATACTATAAAGACGGTGTTGAGAACTTGATGTTCCGTAACTCACCGGTCTTGAAGAAAATCAAAAAGGAACGTGTAGAGGGTAAAACACAGAACTTCTCTGCAATGTATGGTCGTGGTGGTGCAGTCGGTGGTGACTTCACAAAGGCACAGGCTAATGCAGCAACTGTTTCAAAAGCAGTAGAGTTCGCAGTTGAGCCAGGTCAGTTGTTCAGCGTTTACTCAATGAACAGTAAAGAAGTTCAGGCTTCACAGACAAAACGTGGTGCTTACATGAAGATTGCGGGCGCAAAGATGTTCGCCGCTTCTGAGTCATTCCGTAAGACACTCGCTGCTGCCCTTTATGGAACTGGTTATGGTGAAATCTGTATGGCACCAGCCGCTTCATTCACATCTGGGGCAAAAGCAACAATCACACTTCCAGACTATGCTATCATGGCAATCGACATTGGTTCTAAACTTGAAGTAAAAGCTGCTTTGGCTTCTTCAACAAAGAAAGTTACTTTGACAGTTGATTCAATCGACGGAACATCTGTTACAGTAGTTCCAGACCAAACTGCAACTTCACTTGCAACAGACTTTATCGTTCTTGAAGGTTCAACAGACGGAAACAATGGTATTCTTCCAGTAGGTTTGGCTGGTTGGCTCCCAACAAAACGTACTAACCTTGGTACGACATTCTTCGGTGTAGACCGTTCAGTAGCCCCAGACCGCCTTGCAGGTGCATTCTATGACGCTTCTGCAATCAATGAAAAGAAATCTGTATCAATCCAGAAACTTTTACAGAAATGTCGTCGTCAGGGTTCACAGGCTGACCTTATCATTATGAATGATGAGGACTTCCTTGAGTTCTCTGCTGAAATAGACACAACCAACACATACTTCACACAGACTTCTACAAAAGCCAAACGTGAAGCAAATGTTGGCTTCGACAAGTTCTCTGCAAGCTTCTCAACAAACTACATTGAGAACATTGTTGACGACCCATACTGTCCAAAAGGACGCTTCTACATTCTTGATTCAGAGTATGTAGCACTTTGGTCATACACAAACACTGACAAAGTAAACGACGGTGTTGAGGGCAACAACCCTGGAAAACAGGACCCAATGGAAATGGAAGGCGAGGGCAAGACAGAGACTCCTTACGGACTTATCATCGATGACTACCTCAACATCCAGCCAGGAACTTCTACAATCAACGGTCCTGCTATGGACGTAACACTTCAGATGTTCGGTTCATTCGTAGTAACTAACCCATCAGTTTGTGGTGTAGGTTTGTTCTACGGTGCAACAGGTATCGCATAATAAAAGATAAACCTAGATAACAACTTAAGACCTCCATAAGTTGTAGCCCCTTGGAACTTTTGTTCTGAGGGGCTTTTCTGTTTTATGGCACTAATAAGGTATGACAACTTATAACGCAAAAGATTTGATAGAACAGGCACAGATGCTTGCGGACTTGCAGAACAGTGATTTCATTTCCTGGAAAGAAAACATGATGTTCCTTGACAACGCATGGTCTGACCTTTATCAGCAGATAATAAACCACGGCGACAAGTCGTTCATGAAGACCTTTTCCTTTGAAGGCGACAGTTATGAACTTCCACGTGACTTTTACCAGCTTCACTATGTCTGTTATAACGATGGACTGAATAACATACCTATAACCAGAAAGTCCAAGACTTCACTGACGGGCGGGCCGTTCTATGATTTGGTAGGAGATGAAATCATCATCTACAATAGGATTGGCGGCTTAAGAAACGTTGAAGTGTCTTATTTTCCGGTAAGGGATTCCATTACATTCGCTTCTGACGACCAGAAGGTTAATGCCATTGATGGAAACATTATTGATGTATGTGACAAGAATGTCTTTTACAGTGTTACAACCACGGAAAATAATGTCGAAACTACTAAGTACTATGTAAGGGACATTATCAACGGAACTGAAACAAGTGGTGGTGACAGTAACAGCTTTATGCTTACTGACGGCGGAATCATAAGTGATACAGCCAAGCCATACTTCAAGAAAGACAACAAAGCTTACTATACCGAATGGTCTAATGGTGTTCTTTCGCTTAAAAAGAAAAGTGGTCAGACAATACACACTGTTGAAGTAGCGACAAACCCGAACTTTCCAACAAAGAAAATCAACGCATTCTATAAAGACCAGCTTGTCTATGTAAGGGACGGCAACCTTAAAAGCTTTGACCTTGAGACCGGAACGGTTGAGACTATTGCGGAAGGTCTTATCAATGACAAGGTTTACAGTTTCAAAGGTGACCTTTACTGGGAAACACAAGATGGTGTTATGGTAAACGGCGAAATACTGGTTCCTTCTACTGCCTATGACACATACCACGGCGTTATGAAGGAAGACGAAAAGACAGGGTATGGAATGCTTTTCGACAACTCTGTAATAAAGTCTGTCTATAACAATACGCCACTGTTGTTCCCTAATAATGTCTATTACAACTACCTTGCCTACAAGCTTGCGACTTACTACAAGATTAAGCAAGGGGCTGACCCAAGTGGAATGATGTTGGCGGCAGAAAGTGCCTTGAAAACTTTCTATAACACGATACTTAAAGATACGAACGAATACGTTAGGATTTCTAACGTTTATGCAAGATAAAAGGAGGAAAACAGATTATGAGCTCAGTATTCGGTGGTAATAGCACTGGTGCACAGCGTGAAAAATACAAGGATAAAATGAATGAATCGGCAGACAAATACTTGGACCGTGTAAATAAGTCACAAGATGACTACAGAAATAACACGAACCAGTATGTCGGAAATGAAGGATACCAGAATGGACTGAATCAGGCACAGAAAGGTGCTATGTCATCCGCTAATCAGGCGGGGGCTGCGGCACAAGGTGCGGCAAGGTCGGCAGGTATGTCAAAAGGTGCGGCGGCTGCAATGGGTTCAGGTCAGACTATAAACGCATACAACCAAGGCTTAGCTAATCAGCAAGCTATGGTTCAGAACAACTATACCAATGCCCTTAACAGGGAAGGTCAGATTGCAAGCACGAAAGCTAACGCAGCAGGACAAGATGTATCTAACAGAATCAACGCATTCAACGCATTCTACAACAATCAGGACATGGTTGAAAAAGCACACACTGGTGTCAGTGGCATGACACGTGGATTAGTACCAGGAGGAAAATAAGATGGGAGCAGCAGCAGGAATCATAGGAAGCATCGCAAGTGGTTTGCAAAAAAGTGGAAATCAGAACAGTGTAAGTTCTACACCAGTCGCACAGTCAGGACCGGCAACATTTTCTTCACCACAAGTAACGCCATCTGGCAATAGTGGCGGAATGGATTGGTCACAACTTGCGGACATGGCAAAGAGCCTTTCCAAGAAAGACGATGAAACAAAACCAGAGGAAAAGAAACCTGAGATAAATACAGAAACTGCCCCTGACGCAAACACTTCCACAAATGTGGCACAGTAGATAATAGGGGAACTGAAACATGGCAGAAGTAAAAGACAAGATTTTGAAGGCACTTGGATACCTTGACTTGGAACAGAACTTAAGAAAGTGGCTTCCAGGACCCTCCAATGACGAACTAAAAGATTCAAGGCTTGATTCCCTTATTACGGGTAAAGCACGTCCGATAGAACACCTTGACAAGGAAGCAAAGGCGTGGGTGTACCCCAACGTTACGCTTCCAGTAATTTTGGCGGCTGTAAAGGGTGCCGCAAAAGGTGGAAGGATTGCAAGGGCAGTTGGTGCCGCAAACGATTTAGAAGTACCAAAAGGCTACGGTAATGACATCAACCAGAAGCTTAGTCTCCTTTACAAGGACACTTCAAAAGCCGTTAAAGAAACCGGTAAGAACTTGAAGAAAGTAACCAAGGAAGCGGCAAAGGAAGCTAAGGAAAACAAGCCAAAGACGATTTTCGGAAAGTTTCTGAAACTGACGGACATGGCACTAAACCCCAAGAACGGACCTTTGTCAGAAGCAAGCGTTAAACATGCAGCGGCAAAATCAGCCAAGAAAGATGTTGAGGCCGCCATTAGGTCTTTGGAAAAATCTTCAAGACCGATTGAGGGTGCCCTTGATGAATCGATGGTAAGGACTGGGGGAAAAACCGCAGGTGGTACCGTTATTGCAGAAAAAGCCGGAAAAGCCCTTTCTGACAATGTAGGCAAGAAACGCTATGAAGGAAATCTGGAACTGTCCACTCCAGAAAAAATCATGAATGGACTCAACGGTCTTGTCGGAAAAGCTATCTGGGACCCAAATGACTGGCCTATGGAAAAGATTGACCGGCTTCTGTCCATGACAAACACGGAAGCGGATTTGTGGGATGAAGATGAACTGGAAAACCTAAGTGATGAGGCCAAGATAAAGCTTGTTTTAAACATTATGAAGGGCAAGTATGATGACTACGGGAACGTGTCAGACCTTATGCGTCAGAACTATCTGACTATGACTAATAAAGGTGAGGTAAGAGAATAATGGGAGAAAAAAATACATCCGATGCATTGGCAGAGGTCAATAAAAAAGATAATGAGCCTAACTTGGGGCGACCAGACATCTACACCCTTAAAGATGTAAAGCCAGGCTCTGGAAAGGGTGGCGATGGTAACAACGGCAAAGACGGTAGTAATGGTTCTAGCAGTGGTTCTGGAAACGGCTCTGGAAACGGTAATGGCAATAGTAATAACAGTACTGGAGCAGAAGTTGATTCCAGCTACAAGAACACCGTTAAACAGGCAAAGAGAGACATAAATGAAGCCAGTAATGAAGCCAACAAGAAGACTATTGAACTGGCAGGGAAAAAGAACGTTGAATACCCAGAAGGAAAGACTGCGGATGGCTACATCAACACAGATTCCCTTAATGCAGACATTGATAAACGCAAGCGTGAGCTGGAACAAACAAAGCTCAGTAACAAGACATACCAGGACTACCTTAAGATTCAAGAAGAACTTAAGGAACGCCGTGGTCAGTTAAAGGGCGCCTTGAAAAGCGTCGGAAAGGACACACGCACTGCCCAGGAGATTCAGGCAGAGCTTGACAATGTAAACAAAAGCATTGCTGAAAATGAAGCCTCTATAAAGTTGTTTGAAAGCGGCGACCCTGATGAAACGAAGTGGAATGACCCTGCTTTTTCCAACAAAAACATGTTAAAAGAGCTGAACAAACGCCAATCAGAGCTTGCAAAGCAAGGTGCTTCATTACAGAAAGCACTTGACAACAGGGTCAGCCTTGACAAGCTGACGGAAGACTTTAATAGTTTTGCCGACTCTGTTCGTGGGAACATTGGTGGTCAGCTTGAGCTTCTTAAGGCAAACTACGAGAACACACACGACCCAGTTGTGAAATCACAGATTGAAACTGCGGAAGGCATTCTTTCTGCGGTAGACAAGATGCGAGAAGATGGAATCATTGACCCAAAAGAAGTCAAGGTTATCGGTGAAATAGGCTCCAACATTGAAAAAATGGCGGAAATGGAACTTCTTAATGATGAAAACGTTCAGTCTGCGGAAGAACGCCTTAGAAGTGCAAAGGCAAAGCGAAGCTACTTTATCTTTGACCAGATTAAGTCTTGGGTTGCGTTCATCATTGGTCTGTCAGCCGGCAACACCCAGATGGTCTATTCCGCCCTTGACAACTACAACAAGAAAATAGCGGATGCGGAAAACAAGTTTCAGACCGATGAGCTTGAGGCATTCAGCAACAACAATGTAAAGGAAATAACAGGCGATTCTGATGCCGCTTATACGCTGGCACAGCTATTCCCTCAGATAAAGAATGAGGAACTTAAAAGAAAGTTCGAGCGAATGGATAAGGCTGAAGCCGTTCTGAAATTAAGGGAAGCATTTGATACATACAGAAAAGAAGGTGGAAAGCCAGACGGTGACCAGTTCCAGGCGTGGTTTACTGCACAGAGTGCAGAAAGTAAAGACAGCATTACAGGCGTTTTACTTGAACTCATGAAGGCAGGTGCTTTGAACTTTGACAAGTTGAAATCTATGTTAGGTGGGGAAGGTGATAAGCCAAAAGGAAAAGGTATGTCCGCTTTGCCAAAAGAGTCTGGGTATGGCTCAAAGCTTTTCAACAGCGTAAACCCCTATAATAACGGAAAAGCCAATGAGCTTGCAAAAGCCATTTCAGACAAGACAAACGTAGCCAGGGACAAGCAGGTTACGGAACAAAACAGCCTTGGCGCAAGGCTTGGTGGTGGTGCCCCACAGATGGGAGCCTCTGGTTCTAGCCAGGGATGGGGCAAGATAGGTTAATAGCTTATGATGAATGACATTTTCGGAAACATTATTGCCGAACTGTTTGGTGATAACCCTTTTGCAACAAAAACCGAAAATAAGGAAGAAAAGCGGAAGGAATCACCAAAGCCAATAGGCAGACTGGCGGCTTTACGGAAAAAGGAAACAAAGGACAAGGAAGAAAAGTCCAAAAGTGAAACCGAAAGCCGTAAAGCGACACTCTCCAAAAAGCCCCTTGCTTCCTACAACAGAAAGAAGATAAACAGGGGCTTGCGTAAGGACAAAGACCTTACCATAAACAGGGTCATCTCAAAACGCTTTGTTCCGACTGATGATGAAGGCAGATACCCCAACGCAGACCTAAAGAACTTTATGGACGAATACAAGGGCGACACGGAAATTGAAATACCATCAACCGCCATCGCCGACGTAAAGTATGACCCAAGAAGCCGGGTCTGCTATGTAAGGTATACAAGCGGAAACAAGTGGTACAGGTTCGTTAACATGTCCCCGGAACAGTTCAAGTCGTTCATGAACGCTTCCTCGAAAGGTCGTTATGTCCAAAGGATTATGCGTAAAAGGAACCACGACCCCGCTTATCCAAGAACCATTTGACAAACGTGCCCACCTGCGGTATAACATGACCATAGGGATGGGCTATCCTTGAACAGCAGATGTATCCGATTGATTTTTGGGTCAGGAAGAACACTAATAAATCATAAGGAAACATAACATGGAAGCAAACATTTTTATAAAGGATGCCAAGACAGAAGGCAACATTATTACGGACATTTCTTTCTACGGTGACTGGAAGCTTCAGGTCGGAACAGGTGCTGAAGCCGTACAGGATTTGGTTGACCGCCTTAACCAGGCTAACGCCACAATCGGTCAGTTGAATGACACAATCAACGCCAAGAGCTATGAAATCGCAGGATTGCGTAACGAAATTGATGCCAAGGAATCCCAGATTTCTACGCTTGAAGACCGTATTGCCACTAACGAAACACAGATTACAGCCCTTAACGGCCAGCTTGCCACCAAGAATGCGGAGCTTGTTTCGCTTAACGGCCAGCTTGTTGAAAAGCAGTCTGAAATCGACGGGCTTGTAAATGAAGTCAACACGCTTCACAACCAGATAACCGGCTATGAAAACCAGATTGCTTCATTACAGAGCCAGGTTGATGCCAAGACAAATGAAATAGCTACCCTTAACGGTGAAATCACGGAGGCACAGAGTCAGATTACGCATCTTGAGGGTGTAATCGAAACTGACCGTGACCGTATTGAGGAACTGGAACAAGAAGCGGGTCAGCACGAACAGGAAATCGCAGACCTTAACGCAGAAATTGCAGACTGCACCACACAGATTGGAACGCTTAACGAAAGCATTGCCGAAAAGCAGACCAAAATTACAGTCCTTCAAAGTGACATTGACGGCTTGAACGGACAGATTGATACCCTTACAACGGCAAAGGAAAGCCTTGAAACCGCCCTTGAAAGCAAGCAGTCAGACCTTGATACGGCACTTGCGGAAAAGGAAAGCCTTGAAAGCGACATCGCTACCCTTAACGGCGAAATCACGGACTTGACCAGTGAGCGTGATACATTGCAGGGGCAGGTCAATCAGGACACCATTGAAATCAATGACCTTCACGTTGAAATCAGCACACTTGAAACACAGGTTGCGGATGCCGAAAACTCCATTACAGAAATGCAGACACAGATTGATGAGCTTACGGCCAAGAACAAGGAACTTCAGGACGCACTTGACAGTGCTTCTTCTACTGGAACCGGAATTGAATACTACAAGTATGGAGATGACAGTGGTGTATTTACGCTTGCTAGTGGAACGCTTGATGGAACTTCAGACTATCGGATGAAAATAAACAATGTCTGGGAAGATAGACCAACTGTTAATTTCATTTTACTAACATCGAACAGTGCAGGTGCAACGGTTCAAAATACAACAGCTAATAGCATTGGCCATGGTGGTTGGTATCAATTTAACCCAAGATACCGTGATTATCGTTTCTGGGTTATCTTTATGGACAGAGATTACAAGGTTTTTGCAATAGGAGAATGGGGAAAACGTGTCAACTTCTAATTTTGTTATTAATGAAAACTATGTCATTACTGAAGTAAACATTGATGGTGAATCCTATGAATGTTCACTACAGATTGACGCTGAATGGGTTCCGTATGTTATAGGTTATACTTCCCTTGCAGACGGAACTATAACAGGTGTATGTGTGGGGGACGAAGCAAATAGTGAACGTTCTGTTGCCTCTGGTGATTGTGGTGAATTTACTCATTTACCATTTGACACAGACACAGGTGAATACTTCCCACCACCGGAAGTTAACTTGGTCTACATGGGCACCAAGTACAACTACATCAAGGTCTGGGATGGAAATGTATGGCTTACTGACCGAACCATAGGAAACAAGCTTTGGGACACTGATGGGGACGGACACCTTAACTATACCATTAACTATCTTCCGGTCCACATACAGTTCGTTCAGGTAAATGAAGAAGACTACAGCGTTGTGTCAGAATCACCGGTTTACACCGCAGACCACAACGGAACCTGGGCTATTTATGATGACGGACACTGGGAAAGGCTTGACAACAAAGGGG
>Ga0247611_10002074_pt1 | contig 33771 bp, 46 predicted proteins | sample 177DNAGHGhighgp2_FD_192422 | JGI IMG/M metagenome (GOLD analysis project Ga0247611, IMG submission 192422) | Sheep rumen microbial communities from Palmerston North, Manawatu-Wanganui, New Zealand - 1770 DNA GHGhigh gp2 | ecosystem: Host-associated > Mammals > Digestive system > Stomach > Rumen... | reverse complement strand
AATTCGCATAGATTGAATTGTATTTATGTCTTCCGTTTCAATTATGTAGCGAATAACTTTTTCAGATGGATTATGAATATATTGAATTGCAAGATCATGTTGTTTTACAGCTTCTAACTGCACAGCTTCAGATGGATTATGAATATATTTAATTGCATAACCATTTTCTTTTACAGCTTCTAACTGCATAGCTTCAGATGGATTATCAATATATCGAATTGCATAACCATTTTCTTTTACAGCTTCTAATTGCACAGCTTCGGATGGATTATCAATATATACAATTGCATCAGCATCTTCTCTTATAGCAGCCATTTGCACCTTTACAGACGGGTTGTAAATAAATCGCATATTATTTGCATTTTCTTTAACAATTTTTAGCTGCTCTTCCTCAGTTTTATATCTTACTGGGTTCATACTGCTTTAACCTTCAATCTTTCTTAGTTACAATTTTATTTTTCCAATATGGATCAACATCTGCTTTTATATTAGTTTTATAGGGATAATATAAACTAAGATCGGCCCAAATAGACCCATCAGATTCAATAACTGTATTTTCTGAATCTTTTATAGTAATAGTGACTACTTCTTTTGTATCATTATTTGTTACAGTAACAGTAAGCATCATCGGAACATACAAAAACTCAGCAGTACAATTACCATTAAAAATAATTCCGCAATTAGGATACTCTGCTTCTTCTAATGGCATACATGCAATCATGCCACATGATATTCCAATAGAATCAGCCCAAGATTTTAAATCAATAAAATTATCAGTGCCATCTTGTGCATATGGATACTCATTATCATTATCATTAATCTGATACTTGTTGCTAAATATTCCGTTAATGTAACCCAATAAAGTTGGTGCGGCTGCAATAACTGAGCCATTTTCAAATTTTACAACACCACCAATACGTCGGTTATTATCTACGAATTTATCATTTGCAATAGCCCCAGTTCTAAGGGGCATTGTTTCAACTAAATCGCCAATAAATATTCCTTTTTTTGAGGTTATCGTAGCTTTAATAGTAGGTAAATCTAATTTAAGTTTCATAATATTTCCTCTCTATAATTTATTTTTACTTTCAATTTTATAATATACTTTTAATTAAACTTTTAAAGAATTGATATTCTCTTTTTGAAGAACAATTTATTATAAATTATAATTTTCATTGGGAGGCTGTTATGCTTGATTTTGAAATTAAAAAATATGGATTAAATGAATCTGTTAATCAAGATGATTCTGTTGTTTGTGATTTTTCAGATTATGAATTATATCAACTTCTTGAGGGTAATAATTTTAAAACAACTGTTGAAAACCTTCAATTATTAAAAGAAGGAATTGCATCTGGTAAATATGGAATTGAAATTGACCTTACTGAAGATGAAAAAGCTGAGCTTTTAGAATTTTTTAATAATTGTTTTGCAGATAATGAAGTTTTAACTGAAGGTAAACTTGGAAATAAAATTCTCCATCTTTTAGTTAGATTTTTAGGCGAAAAATCTTTAAATAAAGTTCTTTTAAAAGCAGAACAAAAACTAAAATCAAACAAAGATTCTGAAAAACTTAAAAAATTAATTGATAAAGTAGAAAAGGCTCTTAGTAGTAATGATAAAAAAGTTAAAAGAGAAACAATTTATTACTTTATTGATAATGCGCCTGAAAAAGATAAACAACAAGCAACCGGCCGTTTTAGAAATGTTGTAAAAGAGTCTATTCCCAAAGATAAGAAAGCTAAAGCTGAATTAAAAGAAAATGCTGAATTAAGTGAAGGAATTGGCGACTGGGTTAAAAAACTTACAGGTGGCGGTAGCGGTGGCGGATCAGCAACCACTAGTGGCACAACTACTGAAAAGCTTTTTAATGCAAAAGATTTAGGTTTAAGCATAACTGGTAGTTCTACAACTGATGTTCTTTCTGGTACTGTTTCTTCTTCTTCAAATGTATTAAATATTGATCCAAGCAAAACAACATCTGCACTTGGAACTACTCTTGGTATTGAAGGCCTTACACTTGGAAAGATTACAGGGTTCATGAGAACAAAAGAAGCTATATTAATTGCAATTGCAGTAAGTTTAGTTCTTGCGGGTATTACAGCTATTGTTACACATATAGTTACAAAGAAAGTTATTCGTGGATATTAATATTAAAAAAGAAATACCTTTTGGTATTTCTTTTTTAACAAAATTTCTTTTAAAGATATATTATATAAATGAAGAAATAAAACCAAAATTAATTGAGGAGATTTTATAAAATGAATCCAGTAAGATATAGAACTGAAGAAGAACAATTAGAAGCTGTTAAAAGAGATTATTGGCAAATTTAGTATATCTATAATCCATCTGAAGCAGCCCAATTAGAAGCTGTAAAAGGGAATGGCGAAGCAATTAGGTATATTCATAATCCAACTGAAAAAGTACAGCTAGAAGCTGTAAAACGATCTGATTTTGCAATTCAATATATTCATAATCCATCTAAAGCCGTTCAATTAGCTGCAGTAAAAACATATGGCTACGCAATACAATATATTTACAACCCATCTGAAACTGTGCAGTTAGCAGCCATAAAACAAAATGGGCACACAATTGAATATATTTGTAATCCATCTGAAAAAATGCAGTTAGAAGCTGTAAAAGATGGTGGAGATCTAATTCGTTTTATTCATAATCCATCTGAAGCAGTGCAATTGGCGGCTGTAAAAAAGGATGGATTTGCAATCAGGTATATTGATAACCCATCTGGAAAAGTACAGTTAGAAGCAGTAAAACAAGATGTCAACTTGATTGAATATATTCATAACCCAACTAAAAAAGTTATTCGTTATATAATTGAAAATTGTAATGATGATAAAGTTATTCAATCTATGCGAATTGATTTTGAGAAGCTGCCGGATGATTTGAAATTAAGATTGGAGCTAATGTAAAAAATGAATCCAGTAAGATATAGAACAGAAGAAGAGCAGTTAGACGCTGTAAAAAAATGGAACTTTGCAATTCAGTATATCTACAACCCGTCTGAAGCGGTGCAGTTAGAAGCTGTAAGAAATACTGCATGGGCTATATCATGTATTGATAATCCATCAGAAAAAGTGCAGTTAGAAGCTGTAAGAAATAATGGCTTAGTAATTAGGCATATTGATAACCCATCAGAAAAGGTACAGCTAGCAGCAGTAAGTATGGATGGCGAAGCAATTAGATATATTTATAATCCATCTAAAACCGTACAGTTGATGGCTGTAAGAAGGAGTGGGCTAAGTATAAGCTATATCCACAATCCATCTGAAGCGGTGCAGTTAGAAGCTGTAAGACAAACTAGCCGCTCAATTGAATATATTCATAACCCATCTAAAAAAGCACAACTAGAGGCTGTAAAAAATAATAATGAGCTAATTCGATATATTCATAACCCGTCTGAAGCTGTCATTCGTTATATAATTAAAAATTGTAATAACCGCGAAATTATTCAATCAATGCGAATTGATTTTGAGAAATTGCCGGATGATTTAAAATTGTTATTGGCATTGCTTCATTAAGAGCAAATGACTCCAACAATTTTTATTTTTGTCCACCACACTCAGAATTTAAAATTAAGATTGGAGTTAAAATAAAATGGAACCTACATTTAAATCAACATTAGATAAAATTTTAAATATTGTTGCAAATGATAAATTTAAGGGCGTCGAGTATAGAATCTCATTTAAAGTAAGACGCCCTGTTAGAGATGACGGGACAGTAATTGGCTCTCCAACTATTTTTTATAGAATTGCTTTACTGCGCCAAGAAGAAAAGAATTCTATATCTTTTACTCAATATGTAAATATAAAAGAAAATGTTTTAAAAAAATTTACTCTCGCTGATTTTAATAATGAGTCATTTATTTCGGTAGATATGTTAAATGAATATTTTTCTGCTCCTAGAGATAATTCATTTATTGTTCTAGGATGCAAACAAGCTTTAGATTGTGAATTTGATAATTTTGAAAATAATAAAATGAAAAAAGAAGATAAAGAAAATACAACTCCTCAGTCTTATATCAAATATAAAACCAACAATTATCGTTTTCATATTTATAATTTAAATAATGTAAATAAAAATAATACGCATCTATCTATTGTATTTAATGGAAAAAATACTTCAGCGTCAGGATTGTTTTTATATGTGAATGTTTATGACAGATATCCAATTATGAAAGTTAATATGAATACTTTAAAAAGAATTTTTCCTGAAGGCGACTATTATGATGTTTGTTTGCCACTACTTGAAAGAGTTAAAAATGAAATGATCTATAATAATATTAAAATAGAAGACGACCAACGTCATATTAAAAGTTTAAAAGAAGAAAATAATGTATATCAACAGATATTGGACGAAGCAGGGGATGATTTAAAATTATTATACGAAATTAAAAAGAATTAAAGATTTTAAGATGAGGTAACTAAATGACTAAAGACGAAAAAGAATGGGCTGATATAATTGTAGAAGCAATCTTAGCTGATAAAGAATTGGTAATGAATAGAATTTCTCTTAAAGAATATTTAGATTACCAATCTGTTAAAGATGTGGCTCCGATTAGCCGATCTCTTGCATTTACAATTAATAAAAAACTTATTAAAAGCAGTTCTATATATAAAGATCCTATAACCGGCCTTTATGAAAAAGATATTACCTTTTTCCAAGAAGAAACAGGTGATAAGACGGAAATATTAGCAGATAGTTTTAAGGATTATTTCTGTAATTTATTTGATAGTAAAAATATTAAATTTCTTGATTCTGATTTTGTAGATTCTAAGTTTAAATATAAAACAGATAATACAGATGGCCCATATACAATAATAAAATCTATTGATTTGTATTTTCTTAATTTAAATAATGCTTGCCTAGATTTATTTAAAGTATGTTTTTCTTGTGGAAAAGTAAATTCAACAAAACCTGTATTTACACTTATTGTTAAAGACTCTCCTAATAATTTATATGAGTTTTCATTAGTATGTGAAGAAAAAGAAGAACAAGAAAAAATTCAAAAAATATTAAAAGAAGTTTTAAGCGAAGATGATTATTATATGATAATGCTTAATGCATATACAGAACTTAAAAATGATTTAGTACGTGTCAAAAATAATATAACTTCACTTGAAACTGCAATAAAAAATCATACTATGATGTATAACAACGGCATGGATATGCTTAATTCTTTACCAGATAGCATGCAGCTTAGATTAGAAATTGACTAAGAGGAAAATAATATGAATGAAAGATTAAAGGAATTTATAGATAAAATTTGTGATTAGATTCTAGGCGACTCTCATACTAAAGAATTTGTATTTAAACTTAAAGTGGAAGAGGGCCACAAAATTATTAAAGAAACTCGTCATAACACAGGAAAATATGTTCGTTACTTTACTGATGATAGAAGTCATTATATTAATGATATAAGAAGCGTTAAAAAAGAAAAAAAAGTTAGTACCATTCAAGCCTAGGTAGGTAGAAGAAAAATTATTTCTATAAATAAAGAAGATGGAGCGCTTCCAGAAATTTCTAATAAGGATTTTATTAAAGAATTTAGGGAAATACTACTTTCAAAAAAGCTTTATTTATATGATGATAAAATTAAAGAACCCTATATGATTTTTAGTTCATAGGTTCCATATTTTAATCTTAAAATTAAAAAATGCAATACAGGTATTACTAATAATAATTATAATTATTATACGCAGTACTGGACTTCAACAACTTGGTATTTTCATAAAAATAAAGATGACCATATGGCCTGGAGATTCCATAATTTTTATATTATTAAATTAGATAAAGTTATATCTAGAAAAGAGCCTTCTATTGAATTGACTGTAGATTCTACTAAAAAAAGCGGTTTTAGTTATAATTTAAAGATAGACAATGGCTGGAATTTGGGAATACTTCCAGATTTTGATGTAGAAGTTTTAAGAAAAATTATGGGGGATGATGAATATAAATTATTTATGATTCCTACATATAAAAATATAAAAAATATAATGAATGAACAAAAACATTATGTAAAGCAGCTTTTAGAAAAGTATAATGAGAGTGTAAAAAAATATAAAAAATACGAGAAATTTTTAAATAGTTTACCACCTGAAATACAATTATTGATAGAAGTTGATTGAGGTAAAAAATATGAATAGACAATGCCACGGAATTATTCGATTTCTGGGAGTTTTCTTCGCTATTATTGGGATCGCACTTGCCATAATCTCTCCTGTTTATGGAGCCGTATATGCCGGGGCTTTAACTTTAATGGCTTTATTTATAATAGCAATAATGTTGATCTCAATTAAACGAAATAATTTTAGGTAAAAAATAGAAAAGAAATGCCTATATGGTATTTCTTTTTTTTTATAAATTTCTTAAAAATATATATTATATAATTGATAATAATAAAGTTTATAAATTATTTTAAATATAAAAATTTTTACTTGAATCGATCATAAAGGAGATAAAAAATATGACTGAAGATTCAAAAACGCGGTTAATAAATTTTTTAAAAGATGCAAAAAAAGATTTTTTAGCCTCATCAACAAACAAAAGTATAATTAGAATCATTAAATACGGTAATGAAATTGAGAGTGGAGTATATTTAGCATATAGAACTTGTATGGCATATAATAAAAATATTTCAAGTGATCTTGGTAAAGATTTTCCAAAGACAAATGAGGAATTAGTTAATATCATAAATTCTGTATTTGATCATCAAGGATTATATACTAATATTGAAGCGATCAATTATGAGAGATTTATAAAAAATATCAAACAAGAACCTATGAATCTGGCGGCTGAATTAGAGATCTATATTTTTAATTCAATGGGAAAAGATTTTTCTAATTATACTATCAGCACTTCTCATAATTTAGAGGCGCCTCCTCCGATACTCAGCTTAGGAGTAACATATCCTCATTGTGGTTATGATGAAAAATATTTTGAATTCTTAAAAGAGAATTTTAAAAACGTAGAATTTAATCTTCATAATAACTATACTGACAATACTCGCCTTCCTTTAATAATTATAGAAAAATTATTAGGGGATAATTTTGATTCGGTATATGCTAAATTTCTTATAAATAATATTGGATCGTCAATTAAAGATAAGAAAGAAGAAATTAAAGATTTAGAAGATCAAATAGAAAGATTAGAAAGAATTTATATTGATAATGCTTCTGATTCACAAAAACTTTTGTATGAAATTGATTAATGGAAGGAAATATATATGGATATTAACGATGTTTTAACTCTTGGAGATCTAATAGAAGTATTAATTGAGCATATACATAATGACCCTCAACAGGCAGCCGGATATGAGTTAAAGCTTGACAATTTTATAGAAGATGCTGCTCATTCTAGTTTTGATAAAAGATATATTATTTTTATGGATATTAGTTTAGTAAATGAATATCATGATGTAATATTAAAAGCTGAACATATTAAGGCTCCTACATTGGCACTTCGAAAAGGATTGAGAAGCTTAATCGAGTCTATGAGCATGAGTGAAAAATTAAATAATGCTTTAATTTTTTCTAAACTTTTAGATGATAATACTATAGCTTTACGAAACTTATTAAGCCCAAAAATAGATAAAAACAATTATAAACTCGAATTAAAATTTAAAGAAATACTTGGTGCCTTCTTTGGCCCAATCTTTTATATAAGAGATATACGTGAAGATCAATGGCACCACATAGAAGAAGACACTGCAAAAAAATTCTTAAAAGATGAATATGATATAAAATATGCAGAGGCACTTAAACCATTTTATTCAATTTATAAAAGATTTGAACAATTAACAGACGAGCAAAAATTATATTTGGAACTAACTAATAACTAATAATATGAGGAAAAATATATGACTATAAATGAAAATAGAAAAAAATTTAAACAGGCCTTAGATAATTCTGGGTATATACAAGCCGGTATAATTACATGGAGATTAGCATTTTATCAAGATATAGACACGGGTAGAGTATTTACTCGTTTATTTTTCCAAAAGACTATTTATCAGAATATAATGGCTTTGCATTTGAACAAAGAACCATCAAAGAATGGCGGATTTTCAGTTTCTGAAGTCGATCTATGGAGAAGCCCAAATTTAAATACAATAAATCCATTAATACCGCTTTATTATAATTACAGTTTGTATACTCGCAGTAGATGTAATTTAGAAACTCTCCCAACTAAAGAAAAAATTACTAATTTTTTAAAAGGAATTAAAAATATAATTATTGGAGATTTCTCTGAAAACAAATATGATCATAAAAAAATTATTAGTGTTAGATTTGATTACTTAGAACCAATTCAGAAGCACCCCGATTTCTTTCATCTTCGTTTTTGTGGCGGTAAAACAGGGCTGTACTACCAGGATGGTTATAAAATAGGTGCCCTTTCAGATACCATTAATACTATTTTATATGGCGAAGATTTTGAAGACTTTAGAAAAAACGCGGCAAAAGGAATCAAACAAGACATGCTTGAGAGAAAGAAAAAAATTGAAAGATTAAAAGAAACATTAAAAAAGGAAGAGGAATTCTATGAAAGCCTTCCAGATACTTTAAAACTTTTAATAGAATTAGAGGATTTTTAAATTATGTTTACAGAAGCAGAGCTCAAAGAGAAAATTTTAGAAATAAATAATAAATACGCTATAAAAGTATGTAGATTAACTTTTTATAAAAAAGTGGATGATAAAATATATTTTTCATTAGCATGCGAAGGTGATATAAACCACTACGCATTAGCTTTAACTGAAAGTAATAGAAGAGGGAAGCCGGGAATATACTACTCTGTTATACCTATTTTAGGAACATTAAATACGATATCCCCTGTTAGTTATAAAAGCCCGCAAATACATAGAATAAATAAAGATGCCCTTCCAACTGAAAAAGAGCTTAAAGACTTTTTACAAACGATTAATGGCATTATTATTGGACCGGCTTCAAGTAAAATTTATAAAAAAGGGTACCATAATTTTAAAGAATATATAAGTATTAGATTTGACTGTTTAACAGATAGATATGATATGTCAAATAGCTATAAAAATTCTTTAAAAATTAGAATTTCAATTACGAATAATATTACTCTATATTACTGTGGTTCTAAAATAAATATTCTTCCTGAAACCATGGATGCTCTTATGAATAATAAATATGAGAATTTTAATTGGCTTTTGGTAGATTTTATATCTAGTTTAAAAAGAGATAATAAATCTTCTAAAATAAATATAGAAAGGCTTGAAAAGGATATAGAACGTCAAAAACAAATTATAGAAGAAAACAATAAAATAATTGATTCTTTTCCGCCCGAAATCCAACTTTTATATGAAGTCCAATAAGGAGTATTTAAAATGAAAAAAGAGGCATTTGTAATAAAAGAAGTAGTTGATTATATAAAAAAGGGGTTTATAGATAAAAATAAAGAGACCTCTAGCCCTAAGAGCGTTTCTTCTAAAATTTATTTTGTTCAAAAACAGAATAAAAATTGGTTCTATCTTGCAATAATTCAGGATAATTTTATTTACTATATGCCTTCAAATGATACAATTGATTATTTTAATGAAAATAATTGTATAAAAAAAGGGATTTTTAATAATGGCAATATTGATGGAATTTTTGCTGGTAATATACCCGATAAAGACAAAGTAATATCTGAATTAAAAAATATAAATGAAGATATTATTATTGACTATGATGATTTTGAAGAGGGCGATTTTGGGGATACTCATTTTTCAGTTATTGCAATTTCTTATCTTAATAGCATTAAAGATAGCGAACGTTACCTTAAATTAACTAAAGACCTTGTTGAAGTCAGTAATAATATTGAATCTTATAGAGTTGCTATTTCAGATGAAAGTGATGAAGTAATAGCAGTTTCAAAAAATGCTATCAATAAATTATTAAATGATCCTAAATATTTTGATATTTGCCTTACTCTTTTAAATAATACAAAAACAGACGCTCTAAAATATAAAGAACGTGCAGTAGAATATGAACTTTGTTTTAAAAATCGTATGAGCGTAACTGGGATACTGCCTTCAGAATTGCAATTATATTTGGAAGTAAATGATTTTTAAACAATAAATTCTATTGGAGGAAAAATGAGAATTAAGACAATTAAAGATGAAGACTTTGTAAATTATAAAAAGGCATCTATGTTTATCGGGACAGCTACCTGCGATTTTAAATGTTGTAAAGAGGCGGGCATTCCTCTTGAAGTTTGTTAGAACTATGCATGGAATAAAAACCCAAGTATTTATTTCCCAGATGAAAAAATTATTGAAAGGTATCTAAGCAATCCAATTACATCAGCTTTTGTATTTGGAGGCTTAGAACCTTTTGATCAGTGGCGCGAATTAATTAAATTAATTTCTGTGATCCGAGAGAAAACAGATGATGATATTGTAATTTATACTGGCTATAAAGAAGGCCCGGAGAGTGATGAGTATATAAAAGATCTCTCAAAGTTTAAGAATATTATCATTAAATTTGGCAGATATGTTCCAAATTAGAAGCCGCATTATGATGAAGTTTTAGGTGTTAATTTGGCTTCTGATAACCAATATGGAAAAAAGATATCTTAAAAGGGAAATATGATAAAGGAATTTTAAAAATGAAATATTCTTTAGAATAGAAATATAAAACTGAAGAAGAGAAACTAGCTGCTGTAAAGCAAGACGCTAGTGCAATTAAATATATTAAAAATCCATCAGAAAAAATACAATTAGCAGCTGTAAAACAAAATGGATTTGTAATTGAATATATTAAAAACCCATCAGAAAAAATACAATTAGCAGCTGTAAAAAGATATGGGCACGCAGTTCAATTTATTAAAAATCCATCAGAATCTGTGCAATTAGCAGCTGTAAAACAACATGGGTATGCAATTGCATGTGTTAAAAACCCATCAGAAGCTGTGCAATTAGCCGCTGTAAAAAAGAATTGGTATGCCATTGAATATATTAAAAACCCATCAGAAAAAGTAATCTATGAAGCAATACTTCACACGGATAATATTATTAAATTAAAGCATATTTTAGCTGCAAAAAATATTGATTGGGATAAGATTTCAGATGAGACAAAGCTTTTATTAGAGATAAAGGAATTTTAAAAAATGGAATGCTTTTTAGAAGAAAAATATAAAACTGAAGAAGAGAAATTAGCAGCTGTAAAACGCTGTGGGTATAATATTTACTATATTAAAACCCCATCAAAAGTGGTGCAATTAGCAGCTCTAAGAGAAAGTGGGTATGTAATTAAATATATTGAAAATCCATCAGACGAAATCCAATTAGCAGCTGTAAGACAAGAAGGACTTGCAATTCAATATATTAAAAACCCATCAAAAAAAGTGCAATTAGCAGCTGTACAAGAAGCAGGTTATGCCATTCAATATATTGAAAATCCATCAGAAGAAATGAAATTAGCAGCCGTACAAGAAATTGGTTATGCTATTCAATATATTAAAAATCCATCAGAGAACGTTCAATTAGAAGCTGTAAAACAAAATGGTACAGCAATTAGATATATTGAAAATCCATCTGAAGAGGTATAGCTAGCGGCTGTATTTCAAAGTGGGTGTGCATTTCAATATATCAAAAACCCATCAGAAGAAATGCAATTAACAGCTGTAAAACAAAAAGGATGGTTGATTGAATATATTAAAAATCCGTCAGAAAAAGTAAAATTAGCCGCTGTAAAACAATATGGGTGCGCAATTGAATATATCGAAAACCCATCAGAAGCTGTGAAATTAGCCGCTGTAAAAGAAGATGGTAATGCCATTCAATATATTAAAAATCCATCAGAAAGAATACAATTGGCGGCTGTAAAACAAAATGATGACGTGATTCAATATATTAAAAACCCATCAAAAGAAGTGCAATTAAAAGCTGTAAAACAAAATGGGTATGCAATTGATTATATTAAAAACCCATCAAAAGAAGTGCAATTAGAAGCTGTAAAAGAAAATGGACGCGCGATTCAATATATTAAAAATCCGTCTGAGGAAGCTCAATTAGCAGCTGTAAAAAAAGATGGCAACATAATTGAATATATTAAAAACCCATCAGAAAAAGTTCAATTAGAAGCTGTAAAACAAAATGGACATGCAATTGTATATATTGAAAACCCATCAGAAGAAGTGATTTATGAAGCAATATTTCATGCAAATAATATTACTAAATTAAAACATATTTTAGCTGAAAAAAATATTGATTGGGATAAAATTTCAGATGAAACAAAGTTGTTATTAGAAATAAAGGAATTTTAAAATGAAATATTTTTTAGAGGAAAAATATAAAACAGAAGAAGAAAAATTAGAAGCTGTAAAAGAAGATGGGTGGGCTATTAGATATATTAAAGATCCATCAGAAGAAGTACAATTAGCAGCTGTAAAGCAGGATGGGCGGGCTATTAGGCGTATTAAAAACTCATCAGAGGCTATACAATTAGCAGCTGTAAAGCAGGATGGGTGGGCGATTGCATATATTAAAAACCCATCAGAAATCGTGAAATTAGCAGCTTTAAGAGAAAATGGTTATACTATTCAATCTATTGAAAACCCATCAGAAGAAGAGAAACTGGTAGCTGTAAAGCGAGATGGCTGTGCAATTGAATATATCGAAAACCCATCAGAAGATGTGCAATTAGCAGCTGTAGAGCAAGATGGGTTTGCAATTCAATATATTAAAAATCCATCTGAAGCGGTAAAAATAGTGGCTGTAAGACAAAAAGGGCTTGTAATTGAATATATTAAAAATCCATCAGAAGATGTGCAATTAGCAGCTGTAGAGCGAGACGGATCAAGTATTATGTATATTAAAAACCCATCAGAGAATATTCAATTAGCTGCTGTAAAACGAGATGGTACTGCAATTCGATATATTAAAAACCCATTAAGAGAAATACAATTAGCTGCTGTAAGAGAAAATGGGTATGCTATTCAATATATTGAGGACTCATCAGAAGATGTGCAGTTAGCTGCTGTAAGAGAAAATGGGTATGCTATTCAATATATTGAGAACTCATCAGAAGATGTGCAACTAGCAGCTATAAAACAAAATGGGTATGCTATTCAATATATTGAAAATCCATCAGAAAAAATAATTCATGAAGCAATACTTTATGCAAATGATATTACCGAATTAAAATATCTTTTGGCTGCAAAAGATATTGATTGGGATAAGATTTCAGATGAAACAAAGCTTTTATTAGAGATAAAGGAATTTTAAAAATGAAATATTTTACTGAAGAAAGGAAATTAGCAGTTGTAAAGCGCGATTATCGGGCGATTCAATATATTGAAAATCCATCAGAAGCTGTTCAATTAGCAGCTGTAAAACAGAATGGATATGCAATTAGTTTTATTAAAAATCCAGCAGAGAAAGTGCAATTAGAGGCTGTAAAGCGCAATGGGTGGGTAATTAACTATATTAAAATCCCGTCAAAAGAAGTGCAAATAACGGCTGTAAAGCAAGATGGATCTGCAATTGCATTTATTAACAACCCATCAGAAGAAGTACAATTAGAGGCTGTAAAAAAGAATTGGTATGCCATTAAATATATTAAAAACCCATCAGAAGAAGTGATTCATGAAGCAATACTTCACACGGATAATATAGTTGAATTAAAGCATACTTTAGCCGCAAAAAATATTGATTGGGATAAGATTTCAGATGAAACAAAGCTGTTATTAGAGATAAAGGAATTTTAAAATGAAATATTTTTTAGAAGAAAAATATAAAACTGAAAAAAAGAAATTAGCAGCTGTAAAAAATGATGGATATAATATTCAATATATTAAAAACCCATCAGAAGCTGTGAAATTAGCAGCTGTAAAAGAAGAAGGGTGCGCTATTGAATATATTAAAAACCCATCAGAAGTTGTAAAATTAGCAGCTGTGAAACAAGATTGTGATGCAATTCGGTATATTGAAAACCCATCAGAAGAAATGCAACTAGCAGCTGTGAAACAAGCTGGGTTTGTAATTTGGGATATTAGAAATCCATCAGAAAAAGTGAAATTAACAGCTGTAAAACAGAATGGCTATGCTATTAAATTTATTAAAAATCCATCAGAAAAAGTGAAATTAACAGCTGTAAAGCAAGATGGATTAGCGATTCAATATATTGAAAACCCATCAGAAAAACTAATCTATGAAGCAATACTTCACACAGATGATATTAGCGAATTAAAATATCTTTTAGCTGCAAAAGATATTGATTGGGATAAGGTTTCAGATGAGACAAAACTTTTATTGGAAGTAAAGGAATTTTAAAAAATGAAATATTTTTTAGAAGAGAAATATAAAACTGAAAAAGAAAAATTAGCAGCTGTAAAAGAAAATGGAAACGCAATTGCATATATTAAAAATCCATCAGAAGAGGTACAGCTAGCAGCTGTAAAATAGAATGGATACGCGATTAGATTTATTAAAAACCCATCAGAAGAAGTGAAATTAGCGGCTATAAAAGAAGATGGACGTGCAATTCAATTTATTGAAAACCCATCAGAAGAAATGCGATTAGCAGCTGTAAAAAGAAATGGTGATGCAATTGCATATATTGAAAATCCATCAGAAGAAATGCGATTAGCAGCTGTAAGAAAATATGGTGACGCAATTGTATATATTGAAAATCCATCAGAAAAAGAGAAATTAGCAGCTGTAAGGCAAGCTGGGATTGCAATTCGATATATTGAAAATCCATCAAAAAAAGTGCAACTAGCAGCTTTAAAAGAAGATCGTGAGGCAATTATATATATTAAAAACCCATTAGAAGAAGCCCAGTTAGCAGTTGTAAAAGAAAATGGGTCGGATATTAAATATATTAGAAACCCATCAGAAGCTGTACAGTTAGAAGCTGTAAAAGAATATGGACGCGCAATTAAATATATTAAAAACCCATCAGAAGCTGTGCAGTTAGAAGCTATAAAACAAGATGGAGGCGTAATTCAATTTATTGAAAACCCATCAGAAGAAATGCAATTAGCGGCTGTAAAAGAAAATGGGCGTGCAATTGCATATATTAAAAACCCATCAGAGGATGTACAGTTAGAAGCTGCAAAACAATATGGGTGTGCAATTGAATATATTAAAAACCCATCAGAGGATGTACAATTAACGGCTATAAAAGAAAATGAATATGCAATTCAATTTATTAAAACTCCATCAGAAGAAATGCAATTAGAAGCTGTAAAAAGAAACGGGTTTGCAATTGCATATATTAAAAACCCATTAGAAGAAGTGAAATTAGCAGCTGTAAAAGAAAATGAACATGTAATTGCATATATTGAAAATCCATCAGAAGAAGTAATTCATGAAGCAATACTTCAAACAGATAATATTAGTGAATTAAAATATATTTTAGCCACAAAAGATATTGATTGGGATAAAATTTCAGATGAAACAAAGCTGTTATTAGAAATAAAGGAACTTTAAAAAATGAACTATTTTTTAGAAGAGAAGTATAAAACTGAAAAAGAAAAATTAAAAGCTATAAAAGAAAATTGGGGTAATATTAGATTTATTAAAAATCCATCAGAAGAAATCCAATTAGCAGCTGTAAAAGAAAATGGACTTGCAATTCAATATATTAAAAATCCATCAGAAAAAATCCAATTAGAAGCTGTAGAAGGAAATGGTGAGATAATTAAATATATTAAAAACCCATCAGAGGATGTGCAGTTAGCAGCTGTAGAGCAAGATGGGCTTGCAATTGTATATATTGATAACCCATCAGAGGATGTGCAGTTAGCAGCTGTAGAAGAAGATGGACTTGCAATTCAATATATTAATAAAAATGCATCAGAAGCTGTGCAGTTAGCAGCTATAAAACGAACTGGTAATGCAATTGTATATATTGATAACCCATCAGAAGAAGCCCAATTAGAAGCTGTAAAAGAAAATGGGTATGCAATTAGATATATTAAAAATCCATCAGAAGAAATCCAATTAGAAGCTGTAAAAAGAAATGCTGATGTAATTCAATATATTAAAAATCCATCAAAAGAAATGCAATTAACAGCTGTAAAGAAAGATGGGTATGCAATTCAATATATTAAAAACCCATCAAAAAAAGTGCAGTTAGTAGCTGTAAAACAAGATGGAAGCGCAATTATATATATTAAAAATCCGTCAAAAGAAATACAATTAGCGGCTGTAAAACAAGACGGATATGCTATTTATTATATTGAAAAACCATCTGAAGAAGTGATTCATGAGGCAATACTCCATACAAATGATATTGGTGAATTAAAATATGCTTTAGCCGCAAAAGATATTGATTGGGATAAAATTTCAGATGAAACAAAGTTGTTATTAGAAATAAAGGAATTTTAAATAGCTATTCTACTTTAAAAGTTAGATAAATAATAATTAAAATTTAGAGGGTTTTAATATGAAAGAAAATGAGTTAATAGATATTGAAAGTAAACTAACCAATAAAAAAACAGAACGCAAATTTAAAATCTTTGGCTCATCTCTATTTTTTGATGATCCTCATGATTTTGATATAGCTATCTATGATTTAAGAGTAGGCTTTGAAATTTCTAAGTTGGCAAAAGAACAAAACTTAAAAATTCACATTGTTCCAATTCCAAAAGAGGGGTGGGATAAACTTAGAAATATTACTACTTTTAATAACACAGCAGCAGAATTTTATCAAGGAAAAATTATTTATGGAGATAATTATACCAATTCAAAAGTGTTGTCTGTAAATAATAATTCTATTGCATATTTTGATAATTTTGCTGTAATTATGAAAACTAGAATGAAACTCTTAAAAAGAGGATTTAGTGATTTAGATGAAAACGAGGATGTAAATTAAATAATTTACATCCCTTTAATTATAGAGTATAGTTCTTTTAAAGAAAGGCATTCAATCTATGTTAAGATTATTATTAAAAACTTTAAAAAAAGCTTTAAACAAGGCACCTGAAACGGAGCAATTAAAAGCTGTAAGATATGATAGATCTTTAATTCAGTTTATTGATAACCCGTCTGAAAAAGTTCAATTAATGGCTGTGAGAGGTGGCTGCCCTTGGGTAATAGATCTTATTAAAAATCCATCTGAAAGAGTTCAATTAATGGCTATTAAAAAAGAGCCATTTTATGCGATCCAATTTATGAAAAAAATAGCAACTGATAAAGTAAAACTAGCTGCTCTTAAAAAAGATTGGAAAGTCTTAGAAGTGATTGGCGATTTCTCAGATGATTGTAAAACTGTCTCATTTCCAATTAATATTGTTCGATATACTATTAAGAATGGAAATTATAACAATATTAAAAGGTTAGGAATTAAAAATATTGATACTTATCCTGGTTTGTCAAAAGAATTAAAACTGTTATATAAGATAAAAATGGAATTTTAAAAAAAGGAATAAAAATAAATAAAATATTTTCGTGTCTGTCCGGTTAGTTTAAATTTAAAAAATAAAACTGGCTGGATAGACACGCTTATCTAAAAACTAAAAAGTAAAATAAAGGGCTGCGGTTCCTTATTTTTTTATAAAATTATATTAAAAATATATTATAATAGTGAGAATAAAAATATTATGGAGATTATATGAAATTAAAAATTAAGCTGAATCCGGACATGGAATAGCGAAAAACTATAACTGAAGCGTTAAAGGCAAATGATTGGTATTGCCCATGTAAACTTTAGAAAAATGATGATACCCATTGTATGTGTAAGGAATTCCGAGAGATGGATCATGAAGGCATTTGCCATTGTGGGCTGTATTTAAAAGTAAAGGAAGACTAATAATGAAACTTGAATCAGTATTTGGCCATACTATTATTGAAACCGATAATGTGGTAAATATAGAATATCTTTACTATTATAGTAGAAAAGAACGTAGAAAATACAGAGCATATAGGTCAATTGAGCCATTATATTTTGAAGTAAGATTATATTTTAACGATAATCATAGTGAAATTGCAGAATTTAAAAAGAAAGATTTTATATCTCTTATAACTGAAGTTTGTGAAAAAATGATTAATAATGATTTAATGCCTAGATCTAGTAGCTTTATAGCATTAAAATATGCATACAAAGATTCTAGATGCTTTAAATTTAAAAGATTTTACAAGAAGTTTATGAATAGATTAGATGACGGTGGTAAGTTATTATTAGAAATTGAATAAAAATATAAAAGAAAATATTAAAGGAAACTATAAATTATAAATCCTTAAAAAGGAGGGAATTTAATGGCAAGATGGGAAGAAACTGAAAAATGGCTTCAAAAATAGAGACCCTCAATTAAAGAAATCACAATTGATATTGAAAAAACTGAAACTACTATATGCATTATTACAGGAGACAGCGCAACTAATAAAGATAAAAATAATCTTAAAGAAGACTGTAATAAGCTTTTTGATAGTGATGTATTTTAGAATAGATATAAAAAACTTTTTGGTCTGCCAATTCCTAGTACATGCTACAATTATGACTTATGTTTAGATGATAAAGTATATAGAAAAAATATTTTCGGTTTTAGTGAGGTTTCTAATACTGGTAAAGACGCAAGAATAATAGTACCAAATAATAATAAGATTAAAAAACTTGAAGAAAGCAACAATGCCGCCCAGGCTGTAATAAAAGAAAAAGATATTAAAATAAAAGAAGAAAGTCTAAGAGCAGATCAAGCTGAAGCTAAGTTACATGATAAATCTGGCGACAGTGCAGATATTAAAATCATTCAATCTCAAATAGATGTTTTAAACAAACTCAAAGATAAAAATTCTATTTATGATAATAGAAAAATTATTAAAAATGAAAATAACGCCGATGATGTATTTATTGAATTAGCTGAATATGGTAAAAATAATACATAGATTTTTACTCGTGAAACAGATATCAATAAAATGATTAGCAGCATCGGACGAGATAAAATACTCAATCCAGAAACAACTATTCTTGAACCAACGTCTGGTGATGGTGCTTTTACAACTAGAATTTTGAAATATAGATTAGAAAAACTTAGAACTGAAAGTCTTCAGCTAAATGATTATATTTTAAAATCTTTGTAGGCACTTTCAACTATATATTCAATTGAATATGAGCCGGATACTGTATACGTTCAACGTTGTAATTTATATACAACTATGAGAATAGAATTTGAAAAATATTGGAAGACAATATCTACAGAATCTATTGAGTATAATGTTATGTGGGAAAATCTAGTAAAAGAGATTATCTTTTAGAATATTATTTGGGGTGAATTCGCCGCTACAAACCATCCTGAATATAAAAACTATGAGAGTATTCTTGGGTTTGATCGTGCTAGTGGGCGCCCTTTAAGTATTATTAAATGGACAATAAAAATAGATAAAAAAGGTAAAATAACATATAAAAAAGAACTAATTAGTTAAGGAGAAATCTTAAATGATAAAGTTTTATTTTAGAACAAAAGCGGGTATTATTGCAACTGGACATTTTAAAGATGAAAATTGGATTACCAGCCATGATAAAACCTTTATTTTAGAAAAAGGTTCTTAGATAGCCCCAGTTAAGAATAAACTTAAAAATAGAATAAAAAATTTATATAATATAAATTCTAATAATGTTTATACAACTCTTTAGAAAGATACTGAATTTTCATCTTCATCTAATGCCGGGACAGCTATAACTGGTAGGGAATGCCAAGGCCCAGAGGAGTTTAAAGATATTAATGGAAAATCTATTAATGATTATTTAAATGAAATTGTAGTTGAAGAAAAAACAGAGGCACCAGTTAAACCTGAATAGAAAATTGTTATTTTTGATAATGACAAAATTGAAAATACTCAGATTAAAATTATCACAAAACGAGTCCCAAAAAATGAATATACAAATTATGCATATTTAGCTCCGCAATATGAAGAAATGCTTTTAGAAACAGCTGCTGCTATTAATCTAAATCATACTTCTTTGTTTGTTGCTGAAAAATTATGTAATGCTTTACCGGATACTTTCTGGGACGATGAAAACATCTGGCAAAGAAAAATTCTTTGTATGTTCTCTGATAGCGGATTTTTGGAAAAATATATAATTAAAAAATTAATGGATAATCAATATATGCAAAAGAAATTCCCTGATTATGGAATGAGAGCATATTGGATTCTTCATAACATGATATTTAGTATTGCAAAAACAAATGCGGCATCTTATTGGCTAAGAAAGATTGTATATTATTCTGCAGATACTAGAGTCAGTGGAAAGAATATGGATGATTATCCAGCCATTTTCCATGGAAAATTATTTACACAAGGTGCTGATAAAAATAAACTTGAAAGTTATCAAAAATATGGTAATATTAAAAGCCCTTTATTAAGTGATTGTGGAAGAGATAATATATTCGATTATCCAATGTTAGATTGGTTAAAAGATGGAAAAGATATTACTGAATATGTCGCCAGAGTTTTCTGGGATGTGTTCTGTGACAAAGAATATGAAAAATTAGATGACAAGGAAAAGGAGGCAATTATGGCTGAAATTAAAAATAAATTAAATGGATATTTTGATGTTATAATTGGCAATCCTCCATATAACACAAATGATGAAGAAACAGGCCAAGTTTCAGAAACAATATATAATTACTTCTGTATGGCAGCAGATAAATTAAACCCAAAATATGAGAGCTTTATTATTCCAAGTAAATGGATTTATGGGAAAGCTAGAATTCCAAATGAATTTTCACAAAATATCTTAACAAGTAAACATTTAAGCTATCTTGAATTAATGGATGGAAAGACAGCATTTCCAAGTGTTGATACTGGTGAAATTCTAATCTATAGTATGGATAATACTCAAGATATGAAGGACTTAGAGTTTGTTGACTATGGAAATAGCAGTAGAAAAACATTAAATCAAATTACATATCAAAATGGAAAGAATTATTGGTTTAAACCTGTTGATAGTATTGTTGATAAGGTTCATGCTAAAGGATTAAAAAGTTTAGCAGATGACACCTCTTTATCTGCATTAAAATCAGGAATTATTTTTGATATCCATGGAAGAGATTTATTAAGTACAGGAAATAGATTTGGAACTGGTTTTAAATTTGACAATAATAAATTAATTATAAAACCAGATGGAACGGAAGGTAGAAGACCAAATCTTGAATATTCTTTAATCAAGACTGAAAAATATTCATTAAAATTTTATATGCCAAAAGTAAAACTTTGGAAAACTAATTCTAGAAATGAACATGAATTTCCAAATGATGAAAAAGATAAGATGATATCGCATATTTATATTGATCCAAATATTATTACTGATTGGAAAAATAATAAATTTGATCATGATGTTGTATGCACCACTACCATTCACGACTACCATTCACGACTTTTAGATTATCCATATAACGCGTTTATATGTAAAAAAGGTGAAGCTCCAACAGGTTATATTATAGGAAGAAGTTTAAAAACTAACTTAGAAGTATATAACTTGCAAAAATATTTAAAAACAAAATTTGTTACATACTTAATTACTATGAATTCTGTTTCACAACAATTTACACCTTCATCTTTAATTTATGTCCCATATATGGATTTCACTCAAGAATGGGATGATGATAAATTAAATAAATATTTTGGTTTATCAGATGAAGAAATTAAACGTATTGATGATTTATTTACAGAATTTAGACCAATGAGAAAAGCTCAGCTCCAAGAGTTAGAAAATGAAGAAGAAGAGGATGGTGATGAAGATGAGTAATTACCAATTAAGAAAATCACAACAAGAAGCAATCGATAAAACTATCGATTACTTCTTTAATTCCCAAGAGTCACAACCTTCATTTTTATGGAACTGTGTCATGCGTTGGGGTAAATGTTTAACATCTCTAAATCTTATTTATCAATATAACAAAAATATTAAACCACCAAGAATGCCAATCACAGATGTTTTGATTTTATCATTCTTTCCATCTACTGAGGATTCATGGTCTCGTTTATTTAATGGTGGTATTGAAGAACAAGAAAATTTTAAAGATTTCAATTTCATTACTGTAAATTCTGGAAAAAGAAAAGAAGGAAAAGTAAATATTTTCTTTGGCTCTTTCCAAGAAATTTATACTGGTAAAGAAAAGAAACAAATTTTCTATAAACAGCATTATCAATTACTAATTCTTGATGAATATCATTATGGATCATGGAATGGAAAGGCAAAGGCAACTTTAAAACAATGTTCTGAATTAACAGATGCGGATTTATCTGCAAAAGATAAATTTGAAAAAGATAAAGACCTTCATTATTCAATGAAATTAAGTTTATCTGGAACGCCTTATAAATCATCTATTAAGGATGAATTTAATAACTTTTTCAGATTTACTTATTTTGATGAACAACAAGATAAGCTACTAAACTCAAATTCTGATTATAAAACTTGTCCACAATTAGAGCTTTATTCAGTTTCTATTCAACAAGATGAAACAACTTGGAAAGATAGAGTTGATTTCTTATTTAAGAATACTGAAATCTTTAATAATGGAAAATTGTTTTTATCGAATAAAAATGGCGCTAGTTTTTGGTTGGTTCCATCTGTTAAAGAAAGTGACAAAATTGAGGAATATATTAATTCAAATTATTCTAGATTTGGATTTAATATTATTAATCTTTGTCATTCTAAAGGAAATACTTTAACCTGGTTAAATGAACAACTTAAAAAGCATAAAGACAAACGCGATATTATTTTATCCTATAATAAACTAACATTAGGTGTCACAGTTCCCGAAATTGAAAATGTTGTTTTCCTAAGAGAAGTTAATACTGCTGAACTTTATATGCAAGCTGGGTGTAGAGGTAAATCTCAATATTCAGATAAAAGCAAAGATAAGGCATATTTAATTTCATTTGATTTGGATAATGATTTTAATATTTTCCAACAAATAACAGAAAATGATGTTAGTGAAGAAACATTTATTAAATTATTGCCAATTCATTTTATTAAGTATGATCCAAAGACTAATATTTCAGAGATTTCTGATATCAATGGTAAACAATCATTCTTAGATGCATTAGCAAAGGTTCCACTTCATGAACAGATTAGAAAAACTGTTTCTGCAAGATGTCTTGGAACTAACTTTACAATACCTGATGATATTTTAGAGGCATTAAATAAGATTTCTAGTATTGGTGATAAGCATCATGCATCATTGAAAAAGGATTCCTTAACTGCTGATGAAAAAGCTAATATTGAGGCTAGAAAGAATTCTTCTCTAAAGGCTATTTACAAAGAGGGGTTTACTCTTGGATGTAAGGAAAAAGAGGTCAAACCCAAACCTGAAATTCCGGAAAAATACCCAGAGGATATTGCTAAACAAAGTGCATTTGAAAGAGGTTATATCCGAGGATTTAATTATACGTCAGACGGTGGGGAGATTGATACTGGAGACAGCCCTGTAACTAATGACGAATCAGTCAAGAGAAAAGAGTCAAATAGTATTATTATTAATAAGATTCAGATTCTTATTGAACGTTTTCTATATATTTTAATTGGTGATTATTATAAAGAAAATAAGTTCATGGATATCAAAAATATCCCGGCTGAATTCTTTGCCCCGCTTCTAGGTTTTGATGATAAACTCTTTATCAGACTATATGAGGAATATATCATTGATAATGATTATATCAATAATATGGTTTCGAGTTTTAAATCAAAGGAAAATAATAACACAAATTATTTAGGTTTACCAGAAGAAGATGATTATGATTTTATTGATATTACAGAACTGTCACCTAAAGAATTAAACCAGAAATCTGAGGAATCATTAGATGATTTTATCTCAAGTATTGGAAACCTAAAATTAATTGATGAATTAGAAAATAATATAAAAGACACTGATATACTTTCTGACAAGAAATTTATCTATATTGCTACACCATCAGATTTCCTTTTAAGTTTAATCACATGTTTAAATAAATTATCTGAATTCCTACAAGAAGGCTCTAAAATGAAAAATGAAGTTGATTCTCATATTCAATATTTTTCTGATTTAGCCAAAGGATTAAAAATTGGTGAAACACACCGAGACCCAACTATTCGTTGTGAAGAATTAAATGGGTACACTGATAAACATATTTTATATGATATCAAGAAAGAAAATTTATTTGAAACAACAAATGAAAAATCTGATACAGAATTTCATAATATTATTAAAGCGAAAGGCTATAAGCAAATTCAAGCCGGTAGTAGAATTGAAAGATTTGATATTAGCTTAGAAGATGCAAAGCATGAACTTGATATGTATATTAATGATAAAACTGAAGATGATTTAAAACGTGAAGAAGCAAGAATAGCATTAAAAGCATTAGGTAAATCTGATGCAGAGATAGATGAAATTCTTAAAAAATAATTAATTCAAAGTAAAGAGATTAATCTCTTTACTTTGGTTTAAAAATATAAAGGGGAAAGTTATATGGAATTTATTAAAGATTATAAAAGAGTAGTTAATTATGAAGATCTTAGGAAACCCTCTGAATTCGGAATTGAACGTTCTGATGTAGAATGCGATATTCTTAGTGGTTATTATGGCAAAAAAGATCTAGAATAGGCTATGGGGAAAAATATAAACCTATTAAATAGTAATAATGATGGAAGATTATATGACTTTGATTACTATTATTATGAATTTACTATCGACAATGATACTTATTTAGCCACAGCATAGATTCCTTTAAATTGTAGATTTGAATCATATGGATTTGATTGTTATGACGGTGGTGGAGTGATTTATTATAATATATTTAAATTAAGTGATGAAGAATGCAAAGAATATGAAACTAGAGACGGCTTTTTTAGATTGAGTTTAGAAGCTGCATCTTTCAGATACTTAAAATAAAAAAAATACTGAGGGTAAAACTTCAGTATTTTTTTTTTTTGAAAATTTTAATTCTTTATTTATATATTATATTTTTGAATAAGAAAAGGAGGGATACTATTTTATGATTAGTATTCAATACGATCTCGTCCCCTATATCAACGTGCCGAAGGAAGCCACCGGTGTTTCTCGGGTTTACCCGATTAACATTGTTGGCTATTATCCGAATAGCGGCTGGTTGATCCAGGGTGAGCCTGTAAAGGCTCCTGACGGGTCCATCAAGATCTCCAAGTTTCACGCGGAGAATCTTTTGACCGGTGAATTTGTGAAAGGCAATTTCACCAGGACCGTCGAAGCGTCTTCCAAAGAGACGTTGGAAAGATTTCTTAAATCTTTCCCCTACGAGGAAATTTTCCGCGTGGGTCAGAAAGTATTGGTGCATTAATTGCACCAATACTTTTTTTATTAATTGTTATTTTGCTCTTAGCCGCATATTTTATTTTTTTAAAATAAAAATTTTTTTATCTGGTTAATTACAAAATTCTTTATATTTATATATTATTAAATTGAAATAAAAATAATATATAAAAAAAAGGAGACATGAAATGGAATTATTTAACAGTATTAAAACTGGATTAAAACAAGCGATTCAGTATGAAAAAGGCAATCAAAAAGCTAAAACAACTAAAACCACAAAAGAAGAACTTGAAGAAAAATATCTTAATAAATCTATTAAAATTACTAAGTTAGATGATCCCTATGTAGATTATACTGGGAGAAGAGGAATTGTAAGATTTATAGATGATGCCGGACAGCTTCATGGAACATGGGGTGGCTTGGCAGTTATTCCTGAAATTGATGAATTCGAGGTAATTGAAAATGATAATTAAAAAATCTGAGCATACAGCATTGGTTATTTATAAAATTTGTCCTTTCTGTAAGAAAGAAAATAAAATCGAGCTTAATGAAGCTGAGGCAGCTGCCTATAAGCAATGGATTGGCGGAGAGCTAATTCAAAATGCTTTTCCAAATTGGAGTGCAAATGAACGCGAAATTCTAAAAACAGGAATTTGCCCTGATTGTTGGAATAATGTAACTGAAGACACTTTCGCTCATGATGAAAGTGATGATATTTAATAAAAGAAAATAAGGAGAATAATAATGAGTAAGAAAGCACAAACATGGGTTACATTTCTATTGATTGGTATTATAGCTATTTTATTGGTGTGTGCAATTTTAATTCCATCAGGCAAGTATTTAGATGAGTTGTATGATTTGCATCTTTTTGGAGCTTCTAATTGTTTAGCTCTTATCTCTTGTTTCTTCGCAATAACAATTATGTTAGTTGCTGTATTTGCTATGTTCTATATGTATGCAGTTATCCATCAAGATGATGAAGATAAGGAAGAAGATGAAGAGGGCAATGAATAAATATATAAAATAAAACGCTTCAATTTACTAAAATACGTGACAGCAGAAACAATATTAAAGGAGAGCCAAATAATGAACGATATTGATAAAACTATAAAGCATTTTGAAGGATTACAAAAACGTTATCAAAAACAGCATAATGGTAAAATGTGTGAGCGTGTTGAAGACGCATTAGAAGTACTTAAAGCATATGCTCTTAAACAAAGCCTTATGCAAAGAAAAGAAGTTCCTTTTGAAACTTCTATGGGAGATAGCCCAGTTATAGATTTTTACAATACCCCAACTCCTGTAAACAGATATCACAGTTTTGAGATATATCAATTACCTCTTAGCAATAAGAGATTTATGGTTGATACCGATTGGGAGAAGGCCTCAAAGGAATTTGAACCTTTCAATTATTGTTGTACCTATGTTGGGCGTTTTCTTGAAGAAAAATACATACAAAAATTGATCGAGAAGAATAATGGTATGGCCTCTGACAGCGACTTATTGGAAGCTGTGTTCTATATGACTGCAATGGACGAGCTAAAGAACTTTGGTGGCCATCCTATTAAGAGTAGCTTCGTAGTAATCCTTAACAGGGGCGATAATGACGAAAACACAAAAAAGAATGCCCGTGTCTATTACTGTAATCCTGTTGGTTGGACGGATATTTCTAAAACGTGGTGGCAGGATAGAACTTTGGCCCTAATGAATGCCGCCAGTGCCGAGAGAGCATTAACTCAAAATTGAAAGAGAATGAAAAAATGAAAGAACAGTTTGTAAAACTAAGTGATGTTAAAAATGTCCTTGAAAAGGCATATCTTGTTAGTCAAGATACCTATAATGAGGAAGGATGGATAGTAGGATATGACAGAGATGATGTAGACAGCGGTCTTGCAGAAATCTCTGTTTATGAATTTGAGACTCCTGATACGCAGGATTAGAAAATAGAAGAACCGGTATTAGCGTGTAAGCAATGAAAAACAAGGAAAATTTTATTAAGTCTTGGAATAGGAGGGCAAGTAATGGCCGAAAAATATATTAAACTGTCAGATGTTAAAGATGTTCTTGCAAACGCTGGGCGTGTTACCGAATATATCTACGATGGGTATGAGAGTATAAGTGGATATGTTATAGATGATGTAGATGACGGTCTTACAGAAATTCCGATTGCCGATGTTGCCCCAGTCGTTCATGCCCATTGGATCAAATATGATGTTGATATTGCAGAGCACCCACTTCACTGTAGTGTATGCGGATGGAGCAACCATCACATTTCAAACCGAGAGATTGAAAACTTTGGATTTTGTCCTAATCCAAAGTGTGGGGCAAAAATGGATGAGGAAATATAAATATGAAAAAAGAAGAATATTTAAAATAGTTTAACGATTATAATAAAAAGCTTCAAACTTTAACTAATAATATGGAGAAAGAAACCCAAGCCTTTGAGAAGGCATAGAGCAAATTTAGAAAAGCATCTAAAAAATTTAAAAAAGATGTTCAAGATGCCCGAGGAAATATTTGCTCATTATATAAAAAGATGTTTACTGATAAAGAAATTTATATTAAGACCGGCTCTGGGTTTTATAAACCTAAAAATGAAGATCTTAATATTCCAGGATACAGTTTTATTCCGCTCTCAAATATAGAAGTTGAAAATATCAATAATTTAGATTTTAATAGCCACAAATCTTTAGTAGAATATATTGAAGAGAATGCCATTAATGTTGAAGATAATGATAGTAGAGAGCTTTTGAAAGAGTTAAACGATGAAACAAATAGTAATGGGGATTATTTAATCGTTTTATGTAAGAAAATATATAGCTCATCATATAAAGAATATGTATTTGAATATGGGCTAGCGAGAGATGTAATGCCATATTTAGAAAACAATAAAAATGCATCAAATGTACAGGCTATTTTCGGTAAATTTTTTAAGAAATATAAAGATTTAAAAGAATTTTTATTAAAAAATTTTAATAATATTAAGGGATAGTGGTATTTTCCATCAACTGAATATAATATAAATATTCATCAACACTATTTTTCTACAAAAGAAATTGATTCTGTAGAGGAACGACTTGATAATATAGCCGGTGAATTTGAAGTATATAAATAAGAACATGGAGAAAGCACATAAAAATGAAAAAAGAGGAATACTTAAAACAATTTAAGGAATTCGACGACCAAAACATTGCTCGGGCTAAGTATGTAGAGGAACTTTATAAAAAGAAAAAAGAATATAAAAAAGAATATAGAAATATGACCTCTCAGGAAGAGCTTGTAGAGACAAATTCTGACTGCTATAACGCTATAAGAGAAAGAATTTGTAACCTTTGTAATAAAATCCATGAAACCCGTCAAAAAATCAATGAAGCTATAAATGCTTTTAAAGAAGAAAGAAAAAAAGTTTTTGCATTGCTTAAAAAAGCATTTAATGACCCAGATTTATATATTAAAACAAATAGAGTTTCATTTACCCCAAAAATCATTATGATTAATAATGATAGCACGGATTTTTATAATATTGATTTTTATAATATTCCTGGCACTTCTAAAGGTTATTTTTATTCTGCATATTTACCAGTATCAAATAATAAAGATAAATTATTAAGCATTTATACTTATATAGAACAAAATGCCGTTAATTGTGAGAGCAGAAAAAATAGAGAGCTCTTAAAAGAAATTAATGGCGAAGTAAACCATAAAGGCGACTATTGTTTAATAGTAACAGAAGAAATAAACCCTTGGATTTATTCTTGGATTTATTTGTATTATGGAAAACTTTCTACATTTGAAGCGACAATTAATTCTATAAAGAAAAAAGAAGAAGAGAGTTCAAATATTCTTACTTATGATATTCTTAAGCATACTGGCCGTTCTACACAGTTAAGATTTTATCATCAGGCTAAATACTATATTAAGTATTTTGATAGTTTTGAAGCTTTAAATAACTTTTTATATGAAAATATATTATTAAAAAATATTTTTGTATATAATTTGTATCAAGATAATAAACTGACAGATATTAAGAAAAATAAGGGTAAGGGATGCGGTTTTCCAAAGGCTGAATATGAATCCGGATATAAAAATTTAATATCAAAAATGGAAGAGTTGAAATAATATGAAAAAAGAAGAATACTTAAAAAAGTTTAGAGAATACGATCAAAAAGGAATTGCCCGTGAAAAGTATAAAGATAAACTTCGTAAAGAATCCAAAAAACTTAACCAGAAGCTACAGAAACTCAGGGAGAAACTTGAAAATGCTGATAATGACCCTATAAAGAAAAAAGTTCTTTTATTACTTAAAAAAGCATTTAATGACCCAGATCTGTATATTAAAACAAATAGAACTTCATTTGTTCTAGAAGATAGAATAATGATTAATGCTAATTCTGGAAATATAGATAATACTTATTATGGGGCATTTCTGCCAGTAACAAATAGTAGAAATGACTCCATTAGTATTTATGAGTACTTAGAAAAGAATGCTGTTGATTGCGAAAATGAAGAGAATAGAGATCTTTTAAAAGAAATTAATGGGGAAGTAAACCATAAAGGTGACTATTTTCTAATAGTAGTTGAACAAAATCATCCAGCTATTAAATTATATTATGGAGAATTTTCTAAATTTGAAATACAAGTCAATTCTATAATAAAAAAAGAATCTTTTGCCTATTGTAATGGCTTAAGTTATTTTTGGGAGAAAGGGCAGCACTGTTATATTAAATATTTCAACAGCCGCCAGGATTTAAATAACTTTTTATCTGAAAATGTTATAGAAAAAAAGATTTTTGACTGGAGATATCTCGGCAAAGATTCAGTATTAAATTTTGATGCATCTGATTTTACATTTAAAATGGATAGATATAACCAGCAATATACAGATTTAATTTCACAAATGGAAGAGCTAAAGTAAATTTATATAAGGATAAATGACTATGAAAGTAGAAGAATATTTGAAAAAATTTAAAGAATATGATGAGAATACTTAGGCAATATCTAAAGAAATAGATGCTTTATATAATTAGATTGAAGACATCGAACGCGAAGCAGAAAAAAAGATAGAAAAATTTAGAAAACAAATATCTAAGAAAAGCGAAACCGTCGATAAAGATAAAAAAGAAGTTGCAGATTTACTAAAAAAGGTATTTTCTGATCCGAATATTTATATCAAAACAGATCGATTATCTTTTAAACCAGATGCCAGGAAAGTTGATTTTTATTATAATAATTATTATAGTGCTATTCTGCCTACATCACCTACAAAAGAGGAAACAAAACCAATTTATAAATATTTAGAAGAAAGAGCTATTGACTGTGAAGAAAAAGATAGCAAAGAACTTTTAAAAGAAATCAATAATGAGGTAAATAATAAGGGTGAATATGTTTTAATATGTAAACTTTCAAAAGATAAAAATTGGAGTTCTAGTTTAGAATATGGTAAATTTTCTAGATTTGAAAGAGAAATTCATTGTATAGAAACTAAGACCTACGGTTGGTATGATAATAGTGTTTTTACTTATTATATTAAATATTTTGACAGTTATAAATCTTTAAAGGAATTTTTAATTAAAAATATATTAGATGCTGGAATAAAATCAGCATATGGGCATGATGAATGGGATTCATCTTATAATTGTACGTATATATAGGACGATATAAATTTACGTGCTTATAATTTTAATTTTAATAATTGGGCCTATAATTGTGAAGAATTATTAAAACAATTGACAGAGATTAATTAAGGTATAAAAGAACTTGTGAGATGAAAAAAGAGGAATATTTAAAAAAGTTTAAAGAATATAATGAACGAGGGGTTGCCCGTAAAGATTATAAAAAGAAACTTGATACGGAATATAAAGCGCTTAGTATCAAAATTCATAAAAATTATAAAGTTTATAAAGATAAACTTAATATAGAATATCTTGAGCTTATTAATAAAATGGAAGAAACCAACCAACAGCTTGAAAATATTGAAAATGATTTTATAAAAGATAGCGAAGAGGTTCTTTCATTACTTAAAAAGGTATTTAAAGACCCGGATTTGTACATTAGAACAGGTAGATCTTCATTCGTTCCAAAAGAGATTAGGGCTATTTCTAGTAATCTTACCTGCTATTATAGCAAAAATCATTATAGTTGGTATGATGAAACTGTAAAGACTTATCATGGATATTTACCAGTAACAAATAGCGTAGATGATCTTTTTGATATTTGCAAGTATTTAGAAAAAAGGGCTGTTAATTGCGAGAATAAGGAGAATAAAGAACTTTTAAAATCAATTAATGGTGAAGCAAATCAAAAAGAGAAATATTGCTTAATAGCAGCTCAAATCGCTGAGTCAATAACTCAAATCGGCGGAAAAATAATTTACTTATTCTATGGAAAAGTTCCAAGATTTGAAATGGCAATTAATTCTCTAGTAAAAAGAGAAAGTCCCTATTATATTGATGGGCGTAGATATTATTGGTGCAAGTCTTTTGATAATTATATTAAGTATTTCAACAGTCGCCAGGATTTAAATAAGTTTTTATCTGAAAATATTATAGAAACAAATATTTTTGGTGGGGCTTTTCGTGAAAATAGTAATACCCTATTAAATACTAGAAGCTATAAATTTGAGTTTTGTACTAGCGAATATGATTGTGAATATAAACAATTAATATCAAAAATGGAAGAATTAAAATAAATTAAAATAATATATTATATAATTGAAGAGGATTAGTGAAAAAAATTAATATTACAATTAATGGAACAATTGGAGTTGGAAAAACTACAATTCTTGATGCATTAGCTGAGCGAATTAGGTAGACCACCCCAAATGTGATAGTTCAACCAGAACCATCTGTAACAATTCCATTTATCAATGATGTTTTAAAAAAATTTTATACCGACAGTATGTCATGGTCATATCCATTACAGCTCCTTATATCAGGTGCTCAAGAAGCATATATGCAACAACTTAGAGAATCTGATTATGATTTTGCTTTAATGGATATGGCCTTTTCTAGTGATATTTATAGCTACTCTCACCAAAAACATGGGCGAATGAATCTTTGGGATCACTATAATCTTTTGAATGTAGGACGCCCTTTTAAATTTGATTATGTAATCTGGATTAATGAGGATGCTAAAACCACTAAAGAACGAATTCAAACTCGAAATGCAGCTGTTAAAAGCAAAAATTTAAAACCAGGAAAGAAAGATCTTGAAATTGATAACATGGACTACATTGATGAGCATATCAAAGATTTTAAAGAGTATGAAGAAGTATACTTTTAGAAATTTAGAACAATGAACCCTAATGTAGCAATTATCAAAATTTCTAAGATTCCAGATAAAGATAGCGAAGACTTTAAAGACCTAATTGAAAGAATTTATAAACAAATATCTGGAAAGAAAAATATTTGATTTATAAAAATAAATGGAGATAAAGACTATGGCAAATTCTAAAATTTATTTTGCTGGCCCTTTATTTAATTATGCTGAAAAGGCATTTAATCTTGAAGTTGCTGAACTTCTTGAAAAACATGGATATTGCGTTTTCCTGCCACAACGAGATGGGATTATTGGCGCTGATTTAGCAGGAAAAACTGAAGAAGAGATTAATAAATTAATCTTTACAAAAGATTATGATGAGCTTATAGCTTCAGATATTGTATTTGCTAATCTCGATGGGAGAGTTCCTGATGAAGGAACTTGCATTGAGATTGGAATTGCTTATGCAAAAAATAAGGTATGTTATGGAATTAAGACCGATACTAGAGCAATTATTCGTGGTGTTGATTTAAATTCCATGATTACTGGATGCCTTAAAAAGATTTTTAAAAATACAGATGGTAAAAAGGTGCTTGAGGAGCTTGACGCTTATCTTTCACAAAATACACTTTAAAATTAGAGGTAATAAATGACAACAGTTAAAAAGCGTATTTATATTGCAGCCCCTATGTTCAGTGAAGCAGATAGGGATTATAATGAAAAAGTAACAAAGAGAATTGAGGAGCTTGGTTTTACATGTTATCTCCCTCAAAGAAATGAGGCGATTAATGACAAAACCAAATGTGCCTCATCAGTTCCTATTTATGAAGGCGACACTGAAGAGCTTAGAAAAGCTGATATTCTTGTTTGCCTTCTTGATGGAGCAACAATTGATCCAGGTGTTGCTGCTGAAATTGGTTGGGTAGCTGGGTGGAATACTATGAATGCAAAATATAATTTAAGTGTTCCAATTTATGGATTATTCACAGATTCTAGAGATGGAACAAACACTCCAGCGCACAGTAACGCCCTTTTAAGTAAGATGAAACTCTTAAACGAGGAAGTCGCTGAATCACAATTTCCATATGCAAATCTTTATGTCGTTGGGGCGATTAAGAAATATGGAAAAATTGTTTCTAGTGTTGATAGTTTAATTAACATTTTAGCGGATATTAATAAAGGAGTTTAATAGAATGAATATTTTAGAAAAAGTAAAAAATTTCTTCTCTAAGATTAAGAGAAAACTTTGTAATAAAACTGAGTATGAGGTTTCGGAAA
>Ga0247611_10002073_pt1 | contig 33790 bp, 25 predicted proteins | sample 177DNAGHGhighgp2_FD_192422 | JGI IMG/M metagenome (GOLD analysis project Ga0247611, IMG submission 192422) | Sheep rumen microbial communities from Palmerston North, Manawatu-Wanganui, New Zealand - 1770 DNA GHGhigh gp2 | ecosystem: Host-associated > Mammals > Digestive system > Stomach > Rumen... | reverse complement strand
AAGTTTGTTAAGAGAGTTAAAGTATTATTTAAAAGGGCTTAATTTATAGTTAAGTCTTTTTTTGTATAGTTGTTTTTTATAAATTATTAATGTGGTAAAATATAAATGAGGTATATATGAAGAAAGTATTATTTGTTCAAGTTTCATGGAAAAGTTATGGTGGTATTTGGCAAGTTAATAAAGTTGTTGCAGAAGAGTTAATTAAACATGGTTATGATGTATCATTTGCTTTTATAAGACAAAATAAAACAGATTATGAGCCAGAATATGATAAAAGAATTAAAATTAATGTTATTAATCCTAATTTAGAATGGATGACTCATAGTTATCGAGATATTATAAAAAATAAGAGTATAAAAATGTTTAAAGTAAGAATTAATCATGATCGTAATTTGAAGAAAGATAAAAAAGAATTTCAAAAACTTATTCGTGATAATAATTATGATTATATTATTACAACTCAATATGAACTATTAGATTTAATTCCTAAAGAATATTTATCTCGTGTATTTCATGAACAACATACATCTTTTGAAAATAGTTGGTCTCATCGTGGTACAAGAGAAACTCTAATTAAATATAATAATAAGATTAATTATATATGGTTATCAAAGAAAACCATGGAAGATGCACTAGATAAAGGACTTAATAACTGTTATTATTTATATAATCCTTTAAGATTTGAATCTAGGGAAAAATCTAAAGTTAATAACAAAAGACTTGTTACAATATCAAGATTATCTAAACAAAAAAGACTTGATAAAATGATTTCTTACTGTGAAGAAATTTTTAAAGATAAAAAATATAAAGATTGGGTTTTAGAAATATATGGTGATGGATTACAAGAAGATAATTTAAAAAAGTTAATTCATAATCATAATCAAGTTAAATTAATGGGTAGAATAGATGATCCAATAAAAGTATTACTTAAAAGTGATATTAATCTAAATACAAGTGATAGCGAAGGTTTTCCAATGAGTATCTTAGAAGCTTGTGAATGTGGTATTCCAACTGTTAGTTTAATTTTTGGTGAATCTGTATATGAAACAATTAAAGATAGGGAAACAGGTTTTATTTGTAAAAATAAAGAAGAATTTATTAAAAGAGTAAAAGAACTTATGGATGATAATAAACTATTAAAGGAATTTAGTGATTATAATATTGCTTTTGCTAGTAAGTTTAAACCCGATATTGTTGTCAAAAAGTGGATAAAAATGTTCCAAGAGATAGATAATAAATAATAAGTATGGTATATTATTATTAGTTAGGAGGAGTTATGAAGAAAGTCTTGTTTATTGCGAGTACTGGTGGTCATTTATCTGAATTAATGCAATTAAAAGAATTATTCAAATATTATGATTATCATATTATTACAGAAAAGACAAAAACGAATGTTTCTTTAAAAGATGAATATAAAGAAAAACTTGATTTTCTTGTTTTTGGTACAAAAGATCATTTTTTAACATATCCGTTTAAGTTCTTCATAAATTGCCTTAAGTCTATAAGACTATATCATAAGATTAAACCAGAATTTATTGTTACTACAGGAACACATACAGCGGTTCCCATTATCTTTTATGCTAAATTATTTCATAAAAAGAAAACAAAAGTAATATTTATTGAAACTTTTGCTAATAGTGTTACTAAAACATTATCTGGTAAAATGATATATAAAAGAGCTGATTTATTTGTTGTGCAGTGGAAGAGTATGCAAAAACTTTATCCAAAAGCAACATATGGTGGCTGGATATATTAGGAGGAGATATGATTTTAGTTACCTTAGGAACACAAGATAAAAGTTTTAAAAGATTACTTGAAGCTGTAGAAAAACAAATTGATAATGGTAATATTAAAGACAAAGTAGTAGTTCAAGCAGGATTAACAAAATATGAATCTGATAAGATGGAAATCTTTGATTTTATACCAGTATCAAAGTTTGATGATTTAATTAAATCTTGTGATATTTTAATAACTCATGCGGGTGTAGGATCGATTATAACTGGTCTTAAAAACCATAAAAAAGTTATTGCTGCTGCAAGACTTAAAAAGTATCATGAACATACTAATGATCATCAATTACAAATTGTTGATAATTTTGCTAAAAGTGGTTATATTATTCCTCTTGATAATTTTGATGAACTTGATAAAGCTTTAAATAAAGCTAAAAAGTTTAAACCAAAAGAATATCAGAGTAATACGAAGAACTTTGTTAAATTAATAAAAGATTATATTGATAATAATTAAAGAGAAGCAATTCTCTTTTTTTATATCAAAATAAATGTTGTAAATTAATGCTTTTTGGTGTAATATTATTGTAGGATAATAAGGAGTTAGAATATGAATAAAAGGGAATTATTAAAGAAAATATACAATTTAAAAAATAATATTATCGTAAGTGGAAGAATTAATTCACGTAAGACATATGGTGTAATGTTTCCACTAGTTGAAGTATTAGAAGAAAATAATGAAAGTTTTCTAGTACTAGATTCAAAAGAAGAATATTTTAGAAGATTTTATAATGAATTAAGAGAAAAGGGATATGAAACAGTAGTTGTTAATTTACGTAATTCATTAAATAGTGATGGATGGAATCCACTTACTTATGCATATTCTTTATATTCTAATAATCATATAGATGAAGCAACAAGAAGTATTGAAAAAATTGCTTATATCCTATTTGAGGGACAAGGAGATCCATATTGGGCAATTTCTGCTAAGAATTTATTCTTGGGATTAGTATGGTTCTTATTTGAGAATGCAAGTGAAGAAGAAATTAACTTTAATAGTGTTGTTGAACTATTAGATTTATTTAAAGATAAAGAATATTTATTTGAAGACTATGAAGGTGAAGAGTGTCGTTCTAGTATGTTATTAAATCCTATTATTAGAACAAGTGAAGATACTAAAAACTCTATTATTTCTGTAGTTAGACAAGCTTTATCTGTTTATACTAATTATCCTAATTTATCAAAAATGTTAGCAACACCTATGAAAGAATTACATCTTGATCATAAATTTGCTATTTTCTTAATAAATAGAGATGAAGATTTATACTTTAATGCATTAGCTGCTATCTTTATTGATCAATTTTATGATTTCTTAATGAAGAAGAGATATGATACTTCATTTAATTTCATTTTAGATAATTTTGAAACAATATCTAGTGATTATCCAAATGTTAATATATTGCTTTCAAGTGGGCCATCTAGAAAAGTAAGAACAGTTATTGGAAGTAATGAAACATTTGATTATTATGATGATTATAGTGAATCAATAAGATCTACTGAAGAAACAGTAATCTTTAAAATGGATAATGAAGACTATAGTGTTCCAAATGATTATGAAAGAGTAGATTTAAATCAAGAAGTAGAATATCCAATTCTTGAAACAAAAGAAATTAAGACATTTAATATTTGTCCTTGTTGTGAAAGTGGAAAATGTACATGTGGTAATGACTGCAAGTGTGGTGATAAATGCACTTGTGGAGATGATTGTAAATGTGGATGTCATGAAGGAAAAGAATGTACATGTGGCGATAATTGTACTTGTAAAGAATGTAATTGCTATAAAGATGAATCATTTGATGATTATATAAGACATAATAGTTTTGATGATCTTGCAATGAATATTAATATTGAAGAATTATCAAGAAGAATTGATGAAGAAATTAAAAGATTAGAAGAAGAACTTAATGATGATATTCCTGATGATGAAGATGAAATATCAAAAGTAATTCGTAAGATAGATGAAGAAATTGCATATCTTGAACAACAAAATAGAGAAAATACTAAGAGTGTAAATAATGTTAGAAATAACTTTAATTCATTCTTGGAAAATAATAGTTTCGATGACCTTGCTAAAAATATTCAAGATACAAGTGTTAATGTTAATAATGTAGATGTTAACTTCACACCAATTGAACTTGAAGAATTAACAAAGAAGATTGATGAAAAAATTAAAAAATTAGATGTAGAATTAAATGATGATATACCAGATGATGAAGAAGAAATTCAAAAACTTGTTAATCAAATCGAAGAAGAAATTCAAAAGTTAGAGAATGAAAGTACTCATGAATCTGTTAAACAAGTTCGTTCTAATTTCAATGAATTCTTAGATAAAAATGATTTTGAAGAAATTGAGCCAGTTACTCATGATGATTTTGATGAATTAATTAAAAGTATTGATGAAGAAATTGCAAGACTTGAAAATCAAGAAGTAGTTGAAGAAAAGAATGATTTTGAAAAATTCTTAGAAGATAATGATTTTAATGATATTGTTGAAAGTATTAAAGATGAAGATGTTAATGACAATGTAACTTATGATCAATTAATTGAAGCTCTTGATAAAGAAATTGCATTACTTGAAGAAAAAGTAAATGGAGAAAATAAAGATAATTTTGAAGATATTATTAGAAAAATAGATGAAGAAATTGCAAGACTTGAAAGAGAAGAAATGGTTAATCCAGAAATCTCAGATACAAGAGAAAATTATGATGAATTAATCGCTAAGATTGATGAAGAGATTGCAAGACTTGAACAAGAAGAAAAAGAATTTGATAGTAATAGTTCAAATGAAGTAACATTTAGTAGATGGATGAGTTATGGATCTGATGTTATTGAAGATGAAAATAAAGAATATACAATAACAGATGAAGAAATGGATAAGTTCATTGAATATGCTAATAGAATATATAGAGATGTTAATGATGAAGGTATTTCTAATAAATTTTCACCAAGTCTTTATGTTGATACAATAGAAGAAATAATTAATATACTTAAAAAAACTGATAAAAAAGATTCTAGTAAATTAAAAGAATTACAAGATAAACTAGATAGTCTTAGTTATTTAAGAAAAAAAGATGATATTCCTGAAGATTTCCCTGTAAAGAATTTTACTTCTTCAGATTTTGAAGAATTAAGTAGAGAAATTGATAAAAAACTTAGTGAATTACATCAAGAAGGAAATAATAATGATGATTCTAGTGATACATCACGTGTTATTGAAATAAAATAATAAATAAAGGTGAGGAAACTCACCTTTTTTATGTTAAAATAATATTAAGGAGATAACATGGGCTTTTTTGATATATTAAATTCAGTTGGCGTTGATGATAATGATGAACGTGATGAAGAATTAGAAGAAAGAATGGAAGAAGCAGGTCTTGAAGAATGGGAAAAAGAAGAAGTAAGAAAAGGTAATCAAGATATCTTTAACTTCGAAGAAGAAGATTTAGAAGATGATGATTATTATTCTGAAGATGATGAATAAGATAATTATTATATAAATAGTTCTTTTTCTATGTTATGAATATTGAATTAAATATAGTTGGTGATATAATTAAAAGAGTGCAAGGAAGTATATATATGAAGAAATACTTAAAAGATACTTGGAGTATGTATCTAATATTCTTTGTTTTATGTTTTATGTTATTTTTATATGAACCATTATTGATGTACATGAGTAATGTTTCCGATTTTTGGTTTTCTATAAGTACATTATTTAAAATGACATCATTATTATTTATTGTTATTTTTATAATAATGAGTGTAGTATTAAATGCTATTTATTTTTTAAGTAAAAAAAATGACAAGAAGACATTTAAAATAATGACAATAATCGCTTTTGTGGTGTTCTTTTCTTGTTATGTACAAGGAAATTATTTAGTAGGAAATCTACCTGTATTAGATGGTAGTAAAATTATATGGAGCGATTATAAAGTTGATTGGATTATATCTATAGTACTTTGGATTATTGTTATAGGAGGTACTATCTTTGCGGTAAAGAAATTTACATTAAATAAAATGTCAAAATATGTTGGATTTATAAGTTTAGCTATCTTTTTAATGTTAACAGTTTCATTATTGACAACATATTTAACAACAGAATGTGTAGAAGAAAAAGAATTTCTTTCTTTACCTACATATAAGAATATAAATAAATATTCAAAAGATAAAAACTTTGTTATCTTTCTTTTAGATTGTGTTGATTCTAGATCATTTATTGTTCGATTAAATAAAGATATAGAAAATAAAGATATGTTAAAGGATTTTACATATTATCCAGATACAATGTCTGTTCATGGTTATACTGATGAATCAGTTCCGTTAATTTTATCAGGAAAAGTATATCAAAATGAAAAACCAATTAAAGATTGGGCAACAGAAATGTATAAAGATTCTCCGTTATTTAAATTAATGGAAGATAATAACTATGAATTAAATGTATATGATGAATATTTCTTCTATAATGATTTATCTGCAGAACGTATAAGTAATTTATATGATTATAAAAATAATAAAGAAAAAGTATATGAAAATCTTTCAAAGTTTAAATTTTGGAAGCAAGAAGTAAAATATATTTTATTTAGATATCTTCCATCATTTATAAAAAAATATTCTTTTATTGAAACAATGTATTTTAGGCCAAGGGATTTGGTAAATAGAGATGATTTAACTGAAAAGAGTTTCTTTGTTTTTTCAAATGATTCGAATTATAAAGCGTTTAAACAATTTGAGGTTAAATTAGAAGATAAAAAGAATTTTAAATTTATTCATTTACATGGAGCACATGAACCATGGAATCTTGATAAGAAGTTTAATAAAATAAAAAAAGGTACATATGATACTGGAATTGATTCTTCAATAGCTATTACATATGAATATTTAAAATTATTAAAAGATAATAATATATATGATAATACTAATTTAATTATTATGGCTGATCATGGTTTCTTGAAAAGTGGATATAGTGATGGAAGACAAAATCCATTATTTCTTGTTAAAGCAGCAAATGAAAAACACGATAAGATGCAAGTATCTAATAAACCTATCTCCTTTGTTGATTTAGACGGTATGTATAAAGATTTGATGGATGGTAAAAAGAGTAAAGATTTATTTATTAATATTCCTGATAAAAGAACGAGAAGATTTTTAAAATATACTTTTAATAATAAAAATGTTATGACAGAATATGAAACAAAAGATAAGGCATGGGAAACTAGTAAAATGTATGAAACAGGTAAGAAGTTTTCTAAAAGTTGGTGAAATATATGGTTAGAATTTTAGGAATAATTATGGCTTTTTGCTATAAGTTATTTAGTAATTATGGAATTGCAATTATTTTATTTACTTTAATTAGTAAAATAGTTTTATTACCCCTTTCAATATGGGTACAAAAAAACTCAATTAAAATGGTAAAAATGCAACCAATGATTAATAAAATTAAAATTAAATTCTTTGGAGATAAAGATAAAATATCTGATGAAACATCAGAACTATATAAAAAGGAGAAATATAATGCTTTTGCATCATTAATTCCTTTGTTTATTCAAATAGCTCTTTTAATGGGACTTGTAGAAGTAATTAATCATCCACTTGATTATATTGTTAAATTTAATGAAAAATCAATTAGTAATTCTGTTGAAGTTATGATGAAGGAACATCCTGAAGTAGATAAAGATTCATCATCAAAACAATTAGTAGTAGTAAATGATATTAAAACTAATAAAGTTGATTATAGTAGTGTTTTATCGAAAGAAGAAATAAATGATGTTAAAAAACTAAATATGAAATTCTTAGGAATTGATTTAAGTTGGGTAGCTGTTCAAAAGAAGGGAATAGCATGGATTATTCCTTTAATCGCAGGACTTAGCTCATTAATTTTATGTATTGGTCAAAATATGATGAATGTTCTTCAAAAAGAGCAAGGAGTAGCTAATAAATATGGTATGCTAGTTTTATCAGTAGGATTATCAGTCTACTTAGGTATGTTTGTACCAGCTGGTGTTGCACTATATTGGACAGCATCAAACTTATTAGCAGTCTTACAACAGTGGTTATTAAATATTTTTATAAATCCCAAAAAATATGTTGATTATGAAGAATTAGAGAAAACAAGAATAGAACTTGATGAGATGATGTCATCAACTAAAGTTAAAAGAACTAAAGAACAAATTAAAAAAGAAAAACAAGATTATAAAAAGTTTTTCTCTATCGTTAATAAACATTTAGTTTTCTATTCAGAATCAAATGGATTTTACAAATATTATAAAGGGGTAATTGATTATATACTAGAAAATACTAATATAACTATTCATTATATTACTAGTGACTATAATGATAGTATCTTTGATTTAGAAAAGGAAAATAGTCAAATAAAAGCATATTATATTGGTGATCGTAAATTAATTACTTTAATGATGAAATTAGATGCAGATGTTGTTGTTATGACGATGCCAGATTTAGAGACATATCATATAAAGAGAAGTTACTTGAGAAAAGATATTTGTTATCTTTATTATCCACATGGACAAGGAAGTACTAATTTAACTCTTAGACCTCATGCAACGGATCATTATGATGTTGTTTTTACAACAGGAAAACATCAACAAGATGAAGAATTGATCTTTAATAAAAAATATAAATTAAATAGAGTTATTTTCCCATTTGGATATCCATTACTTGATGATATGATTGAAAAATATAATAGTGGTTCTAAAAAAGAAAATAAAAAGAAGACAATTTTAATCGCCCCATCTTGGCAAAAAGATAATATTGTTGATTTATGTTTAGAAGAAATATTAGATAATTTAAAGAATGAGAATTATAATATTATTGTTAGACCACATCCACAACATGTAAGACATAAAAAAGAATATTTTGATAAAATGAAAAGTCAATATGAGAACTCAAAGAATATTGAAATTCAAACAGACTTTACTAAAACAAGTACCGTTTTTGATGCCGATTTAGTAATAACAGATTGGTCTGATATTGGCTTTGAATATGCCTTTACAACAAAAAAACCAGTATTATATATTGATACACCAATGAAAATAATGAACCCTAATTATCAAGATATTGATATTGAACCAATAAATGTTTGGGCAAGAAATAAAATAGGTAAATCATTAAAAGTTGATGAATTAAATAGAATTAATGAAACAGTTAAAGAACTATTAAAGGATAAAGATAAATATAATAAAGCAATAACAAAAGTTGTAAATGAATATGTTTATAACCTTGGAAATAGTTCAGAAGTAGGGGCAAATTATATTATTGATTTAATACAAAAAAAGATTAAAGAAAGGAGCAAAAAATAATGAATATATTATATATTGACCCATCTGTTATGACATATGCTATTCAAGCTATCGCAGGAATTGTAATCGCTGTTGGAGCGACTGTTGGAATTCTTTGGCGTAAATCAAAAAAGAAAATAAGCAATAAACTCGGTATTGATGAAAACAAAAATAAAGAAGTTGAATCAGACGAAATTGTTGTAACAAAAGACAAAAAGAAAAAGAGTAAATAAAGGCGAGCAATCGTCTTTTTGTCTATGAATATAAGGAGAAAATGTAAAATGAAAAAATATTTAAAAGAAACATGGTCAGCGTATGTTTTATCTTTTGTCTTTTGTTATATGTTGTTCTTTTATGAACCATTAACAATGTACTTAAGTAACGTATCAGACTTTTGGTTTGGAATAAATACAATGTTTAATATGACATCACTATTATTTTTATTAGTTTTGCTAATAATGATTATTGGTCTAAATGTTGTTTACTTTTTAAATAGAAAAAAGGATAAAAAGATATTTAAAATTATTACAATTATTTTATTTGTTGTTTTCTTTTGTAGTTATATCCAAGGTAATTACTTAGTTGGCAATTTGCCTTTGTTAGATGGTAGTAAAATAATATGGAGTGATTATAAAGTAGATTGGATAATTTCCATAGTACTTTGGATTTTTGTAATTGGATTAGTTATTATTCTAATTAAAAAAATAACATTAAATAAAATGATTAAATATACAGGATTTGTAGGTTTAGCAATATTTATTATGTTAAGTTTATCATTAACAACTTCATATTTCACTAGTAAAGATGTAACAGGTGATAATTTTATTCCATTGACTACAAATAAAGATCTTAATAAGTATTCTCGTGATAAAAACTTTGTTATTTTATTATTGGATTGTGTTAATTCCACATCATATATGAAACAATTAAATAAAGATGATACTTTTAAAGATATGTTAAAAGACTTTACTTATTATCCAGATATGATGTCATATCATGGATATACTGATGAATCTATTCCTTTAATATTAACTGGTAAGATTTATAAAAATGAAGCTCCGATTGTCGAGTGGTCAACAGAAGCTTATAAGAATTCACATTTATTTGATTTAATGGAAAAAAATGAATATGAATTAAACGTATATGATCCACATTTACTTTATGCTGATTCATCTTCTAAAAGAATTACAAATCTATTTGATTCTGAAACAAATGGTTATAAAGGGATAAGAAAAACTTTATTTTGGAAACAAGAAATTAAATATATTATGTTTAGATATTTACCATCATTTTTAAAGAAATTTTCTTCTATAAGTTCGATGAGTTATCGTATGTCATTATTAATCAATAAAGAAAATAGAATAAAAAATGATATTTATGAAGAAGCTAATGAAGCTGTTTATAAAGAGTTGAAAAATAGAGAGTTCACTTTTGTTGATAATAAAGTTTTTAAATTTATTCATACAAATGGCGCTCATGAACCTTATACAACAAATAAAAAATTAGAACCAATTAATAATGCAACTTACCATGATGCAGTTGATAGTTCGTTAACCCTTACTAAGTATTATCTAGAAATGTTAAAAGATAATAATGTATATGATAATACAGTAATTATAATAATGGCTGATCATGGCTTTAGAAATGAAGATAGTCAAAAAGGAAAACAAAATCCTATTTTCTTTATTAAAGGAATTAATGATAAACATGACAAGATGAAGACGTCAAATAAACCTATTTCATTTGTTGATTTAGATGGTTTATATGACGATTTAATCGCTGGAAAGAAGACAAGTGATTTATTCTCTAATATCCCAGATAAGCGTGTTAGGACTTATTTATCATATACATTTCAACATAAAGAAAGAATGGTTGAATATGAAACAAAAGATAAAGCTTGGGAAACAGATAAAATGTATAGAACGGGAAAAGTTTTCGAAAAGAAATGGTAAAACAAGAAACATTGATTAAAATCAATGTTTTTTTGTATATAGTATTGACGTGTTCATATTTATAGTATTATAATCGAAATATGAACAAGGAGATAAGATGAAGAGAAAATTATTATTAGTATTATGCATGACAATGTTATTGCTTTTTACAGGATGTGGAAATAGTAAAAGTATAATAATATATTCAAGTATGGAAGAAGAAAGGAATCAGGATCTTTCACAAAAATTAAAAGAAAAATTTCCTGATAAAGATATTGTTGTTCAACATATAGGAACAGGTAATAGTGCAGCTAAAATTAAAAACGAAGGAACTAATATTGAAGCAGATATTATTCTTGATCTTGAAACATCACATATTGATAGTTTAAAAGATAATTTTGCTGATGTATCTATTTTTGATACAAGTAGTTTTTTAGATGGTGTTAATACATCTAATAAATATATTACATGGACAAAATATTCTGTAGGTTTAATAATTGACAACAAGTATTTTAAAAAACACAAATTAGATATTCCTAAAACTTATGAAGATTTATTAAAACCACAATATAAGAATTTAATTGCAATGCCTGATCCAACATCAAGTGGAACAGGTTATGCTTTCTATTTAAATGTTGTTAACATTATGGGAAAAGATAAAGCAGTTGAATATTTTAAAAATTTAAAAAATAATATGAGAGAATATACATCATCAGGATCAGGCCCAACTAATTTATTAAAACAAGGTGAAATTGCAATTGCTATGGGAATGTATTCACAAGGTGCAAAAGATATTACTGATGGATATGATTTTTCTATAGTAGAACTAAAAACAGGTAGTCCTTATAATACAACATCAGCTGGTGTTATTAAAGGAAGAGAAGACAATAGCGATGTTAAAGAAGTATTCCAATGGTTAATTACTGATTTCTGTAAATATGATAAAGAAGTATATTTACCAGCAGAATTATTTAAAGAACAAAAAATAATGATTAAAAACTATCCAGACAAAGTAACGGATGCTGATATGAGAAATATCCAAGATGCAAAAGTTAAAGAAGATTTAGCAAAGGAATGGGAAAAAGTAAATGGGTAATTTAGAAATATGCAATCTAACGAAGGTTTATGATCATAAAACTGTCTTAGATGATGTTTCTTTTACCGTAAATGATGGAGAATTTTTATCAATATTAGGTCCATCTGGTTGCGGAAAAACAACACTTTTAAAGATCTTAATTGGTATTGAAACTCCAACATCAGGAAAAATATTAAAAAAGGGCGTAGAAATAACAAAACTAGACCCATCAAAAAGAGAAATGGGAATGGTTTTTCAAAACTACGCGCTTTTTCCTAATATGACAGTTTTAAAAAATGTTATGTATGCATTAAACATAAAATATAAAAATAAAGAAAAAGCCAAAGAAGAAAGTATTAAAATATTAGAACTAGTAAATATGAGTGAACATTTAAATAAATATCCTCATGAACTATCTGGTGGTCAACAACAAAGAGTTGCAATTGCAAGAACTTTATCTCTTAATCCAGATATCATCTTATTTGATGAACCGATGTCAGCCTTAGATGCGGATAATCGCTTAGGCTTAAGAAAAGAATTAAAGAAAATTCAAAAGAAATTTAAGACAACGATGATTTATATTACTCATGATCAAGAGGAAGCTTTTTCTCTATCTGATCGAGTAATGGTTATGAAAGATGGTAAAATAGAACAACTTGATATTCCTAATGTAATTTATAATCATCCTGCTAATGACTATGTTAAGAATTTTGTTACACGTCATTTGAGGGAAAAAGTATCATCAATAGAGAAGTGTACAGGAATTGATTTATAATGAAAAAGAATAAAACAACAATTTTTATTTTACTATTTCTAGTAATTACTATTTTTTATCCACTTGTTACAATGCTTGTGAATGTAGAGTGGAATACTTTTTCTGAATTGTTAAAATCAAATGCGTTTAAAAGTGCTTTTAAAAATTCGGTATTTATCACATCAATTGCAACAATTATATCTATTTCTATTGCATATTTATTAGCGTATACAATTAATAGAACTAAAATAAAACATAAAGGAATCTTAAAAGTTCTTTTAACATTACCAATGTTAATTCCATCAATATCACATGGTATTGGTCTAATTAACCTCTTTGGGGCTAATGGTATAATATCTAAAATATTTAATTTCAATATAGTTGGTGGTGTAGGTATTGTAATAGGATCAATACTTTATTCATTCCCTGTAGCTTTTTTAATGTTAAGTGACGGATTTAATTATGTTGATAATACAATGTATGATAGTGCAAAAATACTAGGTATGAATAAATGGCAAACATTTAAAAAAGTAACCTTTTGTTACTTGAAGAAACCTTTTTTCTCATCAGTATTTGCAACATTTACATTAATATTTACTGATTATGGTGTTCCTCTTGCTGTAGGAGGTAAATTTACGACATTACCAGTATTCTTGTATAAGCAAGTAATTGGTTTATTAGATTTTTCAAGAGGAACGATGATAGGTTTGTTTTTATTAATACCAGCTTTTATATCTTTTTTATTCGATAATTTATCAAAAGATTATTCAATTGGTGATTACAGTAAAAAATATAAGATAGAAACAAATAAAGTAAGAGATGTTTTATTAAATATATTCTTATACTTAATCCTTATTTTTGTAGTCGTAATAATTGCATCATTTATCTATTATGCGTTTGTAGATAATCCTGCATTAAATAAATCATTATCTTTTAAGCATTTCGATTATGTTTTAAAAGATAAATTATGGATGGTATTAACAAATTCTTTAATAATTGCTGTTATTACATCTATAATAGGAACGATTATTTCATATATGGTTGCCTATTATACTGCAAGAATAAAAGGTAAATTATCTAAGATAGCTCATATTTTAACTATTATTTCTCTTGCAATACCAGGAATTGTCTTAGGTTTATCTTATACAATAGGTTTTAGAAACACACCTATCTATAATACATATTTAATTTTGATTATAGTTAATATTGTGCATTTTATAGCATCACCTTATTTGATGGCCTATAATGCCTTATTAAAAGTTAATCCTAATTATGAACTAGTTGCTAAAACTTGTAAAATTTCATCTTTTAAAATAATAAAAGATGTAATTGTTCCATGTACAAAGAAAACAATAAGAGAAATGTTTGCGTATTTTTTTGTAAATTCGATGGTCACAATATCAGCAGTTGCTTTCTTATTTAATACTAAAACGTTACCAATGTCACTTTTAATAAGTAAATATGAAGAAGATTTTCTTCTCGGAGAAACCGCTATTATTTCACTTATAATATTAGCAATTAATCTTTTTGTAAAACTAATTGTGTACTTTTTAAATAGAAAAGAAGTTGAAAGGAGTGTATTACATGAAGTTAACTTATAATGAATTTTTAGTATTAACGACAATAGAAAAATACAAAGAAAGTTATTCACAAAGAAAATTATCAGAATTAACAGGATTATCTTTGGGAACTGTTAATAAAGTAATAACAATACTTTTAGATAAAAAATTAATTAGTGAAGATAATTTAATCACTAAAGAAGGTCTTAAGGAACTAGAGCCCTTCCGTGTTAAAAGAGCTATTTTTCTTGCAGCGGGCTTTGGATCAAGAATGGTACCAATTACCCTTAATACACCAAAACCAATGGTAATAGTAAATGGTAAAAGAATTATTGAAACCCTTTTAGATGCAGTAGTTGAAGCTGGAATAGAAGAAATAATAATCGTTACAGGTTATTTATCAGAACAATTTGAACTTTTATTAAAAAAATATCCACAAATTAAGTTTATATATAATGAAAAATACAATGAAACTAATAATATTTCATCAGCTTATTTAATAAGAGATAAATTTGCAAATGCCTATGTTTTAGAATCTGACTTAGTTTTATATAATAAAAATTTAATTAGAAAATATGAATATCAATCAAATTTCTTAGGAAAATATGTTTCAGTAACAGATGATTGGTGTTTAGAGACTAAAAACGGAATCATTGTAAAAGAAAAAGTTGGTGGATATAACTGTTATCAAATGTTAGGAATATCTTATTATGAAGCTAAGTATGCAGATCAAATGAAAAAAGATTTGGAAATGGTATTTAATTCACCAGGGGGTAAAGAAAAATACTGGGAACAAGTATTCTTAGATATTTGTAAAAAGAACTATCAAATTACAGTTAGAGAATGTCATGAAGGCGATATAATTGAAATTGATACATTTACAGAATTAAAACAAATTGATCCAACTTATGATAAAGAAGTGAAGTAAAATACAAGAGGTTTTATCAAATAAACCTCTTTTATTGTGTTTTTTCTCGTCTTTTTTACTTTAAAAGTTGAATGATTATTATATTTTTGATATAATTTTTATGAATTTGCAATTAAGTGAGGGGAAAAAATCAAATTATGGCAAAAAAAGTTAATAAAAAGAATAAATTAATAACAAATATAATATTCAAATTAATAGCATTTATATCAATAGTTTTAATGCTAATTTTTTGCATGTATATTTATAAACTTGGAGTATTACCAACAAAGTATTTGACACTTATTTATGTTGGTATTGGACTTATATATGCAATTCTTTTGGCAATCGTATTACCAAGAAAAGTTAAATCAAAGATTAAAGGAGTTGCAGCAGTATTCTTTGTAATCTTTGGACTAGTATCTTTCTTTGGAATTAAATATGCGGATAAGACTATTGAATTCTTTGGTGAGATCACAAAAGAATTAGTACAAACAGAAGATTATACATTAAAAGTACTTGAAACATCAAATTTAACACTAGAGACAATTAAAGATAAAAAAATAGGTATTTATAAAAATGATAGTTTTGATGATGTTGTTAAAAATTTAAAATCAACATTAAAGAAAACAGTTGAAATTTATAAAGGAAATGGAACTGATGAAGGATACGAAGATGTAGTACAAATGTTTGATGATTTACAAGAAGGTAAAATCGATGCAGTATTGATTAACGGTACTATTGAAAGTTTACTTGAAACAGATGAATTTAAAGCAATGGAATTGAAACTTAAAGATATTGGAACAGTAGCAGTACCAGTTAAAGGTGATACAAAAGAAATTGTTAAAGTAGTAGATGTAACTAATACACCATTTAATATCTATATAGCTGGTGGCGACGCTAAAGGTTCTATTAAAAAAGTTATGAATACAGATGTTAATATGGTGATTTCTGTTGATGTTAAAAACCATAAGATGTTATTTACATCAATTCCAAGAGATTATTATGTAGTACTTCCAAGTAAGGGAGCAAATGCATATGATAAATTAACTCATGCAGGATACTATGGTATTAATGAAAGTATTAAAGCAGTAGAAAATCTTTTAGGAATAGAGATAAACTACTATGCTAAAGTTAATTTTTCAACAATTATAGATTTGGTTGATGCCTTGGGAGGAATTGATGTTAAAAGTGATAAAGCCTTTACAGAAGATTCAACAAGGTTCCATTATCGTTATAAAAAAGGAATGAATCATTTAAATGGAAATCAAGCACTTGCTTTTGCAAGAGAGCGTCATGCTTTTAGTGATGGTGATGTACAACGTGTTAAAAATCAACAAGCTGTAATTGATGCAATAATTAAGAAAGTAAGTTCATCTGAAACATTAGTTAAAAATTATACTGAGCTATTGGGTGCTATAAGTAAGAGTTTTGCAACAAATTTAGATGAGAAAAGTATTAAAAAGATAGTTAATATGCAAATTAATAATATGACGGGCTGGACAACAGAAAGACAAAATTTAGTTGGTACAGATGCAATGGGTAGTTGTTATTCAATGCCTAAGTATAATTTATATATTATGAAACAAGATCCTAAGTCTATAGAAGAAAATAGTAAAAAGATAAAAGCATTTATAAATAGAGAAGAATTAAAAGAAGAGAAAGCAGAAGAAACCAAAGAAAATAATAATTAGAAAAGAGGTGATCATTTTGAAACCATTAGTTAGTATTGTAACTCCAGTTTATAATGGAGAAAATACAATTTCTGAAACAATTGAATCAGTTTTAGCTCAAACATTTAAAGATTTTGAAATGATCATTGTTGATGATATTTCCACAGATAACACTAAAAAAGTTATAGAGAAATATGCAAAGAAAGATAAAAGAATTAATTATTACAGTCTTCCTAAGAAAGGTGGCGCAAGCGCTGCAAGAAATTATGCTGTTTCAAAAGCCAATGGCCGATATATTGCTTTTCTAGATGGCGATGATTTATGGTATCCTGAAAAACTAGAAAAACAAATCAAATTTATGCAAGATAATAATTATTATTTCACATATACTGATTATGAATATATTGATGATAATAGTAATCCATTAAACAAAATCCGTAAGTGTCCTAAGAAAATGAGTTATCATCGTATGCTCCTTGGTGATTCTGTTGGATGTTTAACAGTAATATATGATTCTTTAGAAGTTGGAAGAATTAGTATACCAGAATTAAAGAAAAGAAATGATTATGCTTTATGGTGCGTAATATTAAAAAAAGTAAAATGCGGTTATAAATTGAATGAAATATTGGCAAAGTATCGTAAAGGAGATAGTTCAAATTCTCTATCTAGTGGAAGTAAGATTAAACTATTAAAATATCATTATAAAGTTCATCATGATATAAATAAGTTTAATCCTATAAAATCATTCTTTTACACGACTACAAATGTTTTTAATTATTTTATGAATAGATGTATTCGCGAAAAAAAAAAGAAATTTAATAATTGTAAAATAGGTATCTTAGGCCACTTTGCAATTGGTAAAGATTATAATGATGGTCAAACCGTTAAAACTAAAAATGTTTATGATTTATTAGAATATAATTATCCTAATCAAGTTTTTCGTGTTGATACTTATAATTGGAAAAAGCATCCAATAAGATTGTTTAATAATTGTTATAAATTAATTAAAAATTGTGATAATGTCATTTTCCTAACAGCAAAGAATGGTGTAAAAGTTTTTGTTCCATTGCTAACTTTTTTCAATAAAAAGAAAAAGAAAAATATAATGTATGTTGTAATAGGTGGATGGTTACCTGAAGTATTAAAAGGTAAGGATAGTTTAATTGCTGCTGCTAAAAAGATTACTCATATTTTTGTTGAAACAAATGGCATGTTAAAAGAATTAAATAGACTCGGTTTACATAACACGGAAATCCTTTTAAACTTTAAAAAGATTAATCCCATCAAAAAAGAAGATTTAGATAGTTCATATAAAAAATCATATAAAACTTGTACTTTTTCAAGAGTAATGAAAGAAAAAGGTATTAGTGATGCTATTTTTGCAATTAAAATGGCGAATGAAAAGTGTGATAGTTCATTTTCTTTAGATATATATGGACCTGTTGATGAAAAATATCAAGATGAATTTGATCAACTAGTAAGTGAAAATAGCAAATATGTGAAATATTGTGGTGTTGTTGAATCGTCTCAATCAGTTGAGATTGTAAAAAAGTATGATTTGCTTTTATTCCCAACTAGATTTGATACTGAAGGATTACCTGGTACAATAATCGATGCTTTTGCATCTGGAGTTCCAGTTGTTTATTCAAATTGGAGATATTGTAATGAATTTTTCCAAGATGAATATAATGGCATTAAATTCGAGATGGGAAATGTTGAAAGTTTAGAAAATGTTTTAATTAATTTTTATAATAAAAAATATGATATTAGAAAATTAAAGAATAATTGTTTGGATTCTGCTAAAAAGTATGATCCAGACGTTGCAATTAAAGATTTAACAAAGTATTTGAGGTAAAAATGAAAAGGTTATTATGCATCGTAAGTAGTATGGATCGTGGTGGTGCTGAAACCTTTCTAATGAAGGTTTATCGCGCTATTGATAAGAAAAAGTACCAATTAGATTTTTGTGTTAATAAAGAAAATGGTTTTTATGATGAAGAAATAAGAAAGATGGGAGGAAGAATTTTTGTTATTCCTCCTAAATCGCATAATCCGTTTAAAAGTTTTAAAGCAATTAAAAAAATAGTTAAAGATAATAATTATAAGTATGTTCTTAGAACGAGTCAGCAATCTCTTGCAACAATTGATCTTATTGCTGCTAAAAAAGGAGGAGCTGATGTTCTTATTTATAGATCTAGTAACGCTGGAATGACTGGCGGCTTTATAAAAAGATTTATAAATAAGTTATTTGGATTTTTACCAAGGGTTGTTCCTAATATTAAAATTGCTCCATCTGTAAAGGCAGCTACATTTGTTTTTGGAAAAAAAGCTGTTAAAAATAATGAAATACTTATTCTTAATAATGGTTTGGATTATAATATTTTTAAATATGATGAAAAGAAACGTATTCAAAAAAGAAAAGAGTTAAAAATCGAAGATAAAACGATTCTATATGGTCATGTTGGAAGATTCAATTCACAAAAGAATCATTTATTTTTAATAGACGTTTTTAATGAAATATGTAAAAGACAAAAGAATTCTATGTTACTTCTAATTGGAGAAGGGGAAGAAAAAGAAAAAGTAATTAAATATATTAACGAATTAAATCTATCAAATAAAGTTATTATCCTTGAACCGCAAGCAAATGTTCAAGATTATTATATGGCTATGGATTTATTTGTCTTCCCATCATTATTTGAAGGAATGCCTAATGTAATTATAGAGGCTCAGGCTACTGGTTTGAGATGTATATTATCTGATACAATAACTGAAGAAGCTGATGTATCTGGATTATTAAAATATATTTCGTTAAATAAATCAGCAATAGAATGGGCTGATGAAATATTATCTAATAATAACTATAAGAGAGTAGATACATATAAATCTTTCAAAGATAATGGTTATTTAATTGATGATGTAGTAAATGTTTTTAAAGATAATATTTTGAAGTAAAAGGTGTTGATGTAAATGAATACAATTGATTTTATTATATTAATAATATTATATACTGTGTTTTTTTTGTTTTTTATAGTAAAAGAAATTAGGTTAGTAATAAAAAATAATCAAATAAAATTATTTGACTTTTTTAGATTTTATTATTTGATTATTTATGGCATTATACCAATTTGTTCGATTATAGAGATTTTTTCTGGCAATCCAACATCATTAAAGGCTTTTAAATATCTAGAATCAAACCGTACAGTATATATGTATGCTACATTTTTCATTTCTTCAATCTTTTATATACTAATAAATAGAATTTATCCCTATTATTCTAAAAAAATTAAAGTTAAAGAATTAAAAAAACCAATCATAGATAATTCTTCAAAGAGTTTTTATGTTGGAAATATCCTATTATTAATTATAGGATGGACGGCTTTGATATTATATACTAGAGCTTATGGCTCAATTTTTGGCATTTTTAAATATGCATCACAAATAAGAGATAATGTATTTGCTGTGAATAATAAATTTACTTTTTTTCAACCATTTTCTACACTTTTAATATGGACTTCTTTAAATTATTTAATTTTGTTGAGAAATCTCAAAGGTAAAGATAGAAAATATAAGATTGCAACTATCTTATTTTCAATTATTTCTTTCTTTGGATATTTTGTAGTACTTATTTCATTAGATGGAAGATTATTGACGTTAGCCCAAGTGCTAATTATTTTATTCTACTTGTTTCAAAAATCTAACGTTAATTATAAAAACTTTTTAAAAAAATATTACTTATATCTAATTTCTGGATTTGTTATCTTTTTTATAGTTATGTTAAATATGAATAATATATCTGGAATAATTCGAAATAATACTTCCGAGGTTAAAAAAGCAAATTATAATCCGGTTAATTTTATTGCCAAAGAATTTGGATATACTTATGTAAATAATATTAATATTTTAGATAGATTAGTCGAAAAAAAGAATGTTGATATTCGAATTGATGATGATGTTGTATCTCTTTTATTTACCTTTGTTCCAAGAAGATATAGAAAACAGATTAGTGTCGATTTATATCGATATAATACTTCTTTTACTAAAAATGCAATTGGACAAATTCCAACTGATGTTATTACTTCGTCTTTCTATTCATTAAGTTATTTTGGGTATTTATTATTTGTTTTATGGATTCCATTTTTAATTTTTAAATTACAATGTATTTTTGATAAATACAAGAAATTAAATGATTATTATTTATTAATGTTTGGATTTTTTGGAATCATGATAATGCTTAGAATGGTTGCATATTATGATCTATCGATGATTTTATATTCCTGCTTTGGTTTAATAGTTTCATATATTTTTATTAGAATTATAAGTCTAAAAATATTTGCAAAAATAATTAATAAGCTATACAATGTTATAATCAATCCTAACAAAATATTAGTATATCTATTGAGCAATGGATATTTTAACTGGCTTTCTGATGAAAAATATATCAAATTTAAATATCGCTTAATGTTTGATGAAAAAATTGATTTAGTTAATCCCAAAACGTTTAATGAAAAAATACAATGGTTAAAATTGTATGATAGAAAAAATATATATACTACAATAGTGGATAAAGTTCTTGTAAAAGATTATGTAGCAAAAATTATAGGTGAAGAATATATTATTCCTACATTGGGAGTTTATGAAAAATTTGAAGATATCGATTTCGATAAATTACCAAATAGTTTTGTTATGAAATGTACCCATGATTCTGGAGGAATAATAATTTGTAAAAGTAAAAGTTCCTTTGATAAAATTGCTGCAAAGAAAAAAATAGAAAAGTATTTAAAAAGAAATTATTATAATGTACATCGAGAATGGCCATATAAAGATGTAAAGCCAAGGATAATAATTGAAAAATACATGTGTAATAAAAATAATGAAGACATTAGAGATTATAAATTTTTTACTTTTAATAATAAAGTGAAGTTTTTCAAAATTGATTTTAATAGATTTATTAAGCATCAAGCGAACTATTTTGATGTTAATAAGAAACTTCTTAAATTTGGAGAAATTGTTTGCCCTCCAGATTTTAATAAAAAGTTAGCAATGCCTAAAAATTTAGATAAGATGATAAAATTAGCTGAAAAACTCTCTACTATTAGTCCTTTTTTAAGAGTCGATTTTTATGAAATAGATAACAAAGTTTATTTTGGTGAATTAACTCTATATCCTGCTTCTGGTTTTGGAAAATTTGAACCTAATGATTGGGATAGAAAAATTGGTGATATGCTAGAATTAGATTTGGTGAAAAAAGATGAGAAGTAAAAATGCGATTTATAATATTATTTCGAATATTGTATTGCAACTTATTGTAATTGTATATGGTTTTATTGTTCCAAAGATCATTATTAGTAATTTTGGTTCTAATGTAAATGGTCTGATATCATCTATTACGCAATTTTTGGGATATATTTCTTTATTAGAATCTGGATTTGGTCCTGTTGTTAAGTCTGTTTTATATAAACCTATCGCTAAAAAAAATAAAAAAGAAATTACAAGTATATTGAAGGCTAGTAATAAGTTTTTTAAAACTATTTCAATTGTTTTTATAGCGTATATAATTGTATTACTATTTATATATCCATTAATTATTAATAGTGAGTTTAGTCAACTATATACGTGTTCTTTGATTTTAATTATTGCTATAAGTACATTTGCTGAATATTTTTTTGGAATGACTTATAGATTATATTTACAGGCAGAACAAAAGAATTATGTAATATCTATTATTCAAATAATTACATATATTTTAAGTGTTATTATCATATTGATATTAGTTAAATTTAATGCTTCAATACATGTCATAAAATTAGTTGGATCATTAGTCTTTGTTTTAAGACCTATTCTTCAAAATATCTATGTTAGAAAAAAATATAATATTGTCTTTGATAAGCAAAAAGAAAATTATAAAATTGAAAAAAAGTGGGATGGATTAGCTCAACATATAGCAGCGGTAATTCATAGTAATACTGATATAACAGTTCTTACGATTTTTTCTACATTAGCGGAAGTTTCTGTTTATTCTGTTTATTATATGGTTGTTAAAGGGATAAAGGCTTTGATTCAATCATTTGTAAATGGTATAGATGCATCGTTTGGGGATATGATAGCTAAAGATGAAAATGATAGACTAAATAAAAACTTTGATTTATATGAAACAATTTATCATTCTATTTCAACAATTATTTATGCATGTACACTAATTTTAATTGTTCCATTTGTAACTGTTTATACTAAAGGTATTACAGATGTAAATTATATTCGATATACTTTTGGATATTTGATTGTAATTAGTGAATTCATTTGGGCAATTAGATTACCTTATAGTTCTGTAACGCTTGCAGCAGGTCATTTTAAAGAAACAAGACGCGGCGCTTGGGTTGAAGTTATTACTAATATCATTATTTCGATAATATTGGTAATTAATTATGGAATAATTGGTGTAGCGATTGGAACAATTGTTGCTATGGCAATTAGAACTATCGAATTTGTTTATCATACAAATAAGTATATATTGAAAAGAAGTATATTATCTTCGATAAAAAAGATTACTTTAGTTATAGCTGAAACATTGATAATATTTATTGTATCTAAAACCGTTATGAATTTGAATGTTACGTCATATTTTAAATGGGCAATAAATGCAATTATAGTATTCTCTTATTCTTGTGTAATAGTATTTTTTATAAACTTTATATTTTATAAAAAATCATATTTGGAAATTTTTAAAAAATTTAAAAACATAAAGAAAAAGAATACGGCTTAATTAAAAAAATGGGGTGTAATTACCATGAAAAAAGAAACTTTCATTGGACTAGATATTTTAAAATTGTTATTTTCTTTATTTATAATTGCAATTCACGTTAAATTATTTAATGCAAATGATAACAATACTACATGGTTTATTGTAAAGTGTTTATTTAGATTGCTGTGCCCTCTTTTTTTGCTATATCAGGTTTTTTATATGAAAAAAAAGTATCAAATTTAAATAAAGAACAGAAGTTGATTGCAACTAAAAAATATATTATAAATCTATTAATACCATTTTTGTTTTGGTTAGTAATAGATTGTCCATTTAAATATCTTGAATTGATTAAAAGTTTTTCATCATCAAAGGCAATTGTTGAAATGATAAAGTGGTTATTTTTCTACCAATGGGGAGGATTATGGTATATCTCTGGATTGATTATTTCAATAGGTATAATATATTTTCTAAGGAAAAAAATGAGTATTTACAAAATATTTATTATTGGTAGTTTACTGTATCTATTTGCTCTTATATGTAACAATTATTATTTTTTAGTAGAAAAATCATATATCGGAAGCTTAGTATTAAAGTATAGAGAATTATTCATTTCTGAGCGAAATGGAATATTTGAAGGTATCATATTCGTTTCATTAGGAATAATTGTTTATAATTTTTATTATAATAAAAAAATCAATTATAAAAAATGTTGTATTTCATTGATTGTTTCATATTTATTATTTGTTTTAGAAGTGTTTTTGATAAAAGGCCATAAATATTTAGAAGATGGTTCATTATACATTTCTTTCATCTTTTTAATTCCTTTAATAGTAGCTTATTTTACGAAGTTTAAAACAAATAAAAACATTCTGATTTTGAGGAGATTTAGTACAGGTTTTTATTTTTTACATTATCCAATCATACGAATTATTGATTTGATTGGTTCACATATAGGATATAAATTTTCAAATTATATTGTTTATATTTTAGTTGTATCAATATCGTCGATAATAATATTTATAATTAATTATATTGATAATAAAAAGGTTAATAGAATCATATTTTAAAATTGAAAAGGAGAAGTTATGATATATTTAATTACAGGAGGGGCTGGATTTATTGGATCTAGTCTTGCTGATGATTTACTAAAAAATAATAATAAAGTTATAGTTATTGATAATTTTTGTGATTTTTATGATCCAATGATTAAAGAAGATAATATCAAAAAGGCATTAGAAAATAAAAATTATAAATTATATCGAGGAGATATTAGAGATATTGATATTCTTGATAAGATTTTTAGTGAAAATAAAATTGATGTAGTTGTACATTTAGCTGCTATGGCTGGTGTTCGTCCTTCAATTGAAAATCCAATTCTTTATCAAGAAGTAAACTGTATGGGAACACAAAATATTCTTGAAACTATGAAAAAATATGGTATTAGGAATTTAGTAATGGCATCAAGTAGTAGTGTATATGGTAATACAAAAAAAGTTCCTTTTAGAGAAGATATGATTGTTGATTTTGCTATTAGTCCATATGCTGCAACTAAAAAAGCCAATGAAGTTATGACGCATGTTTACTATAAACTTCAAAACTTTAATGTAATTATGCTTCGTTTCTTTACAGTTTTTGGTCCTCGTCAAAGACCAGATCTTGCTATTAATAAATTTACAAGATTAATGCTAAATAATGAAGAAATACCAATGTTTGGTGATGGAGAAACTAGTAGAGATTATACTTATATTGATGATATTGTAGATGGTATTAAAAGAAGTTGTGATTATGTAATAAATAATAATGATGTTTATGAAATCATTAATTTAGGTAATTCTAGTCCTGTAACATTAAAAGAAATGATTAATATTATTGGTGAAGTTGTTGGCGTAACTCCAAAGATTAATCAATTACCTATGCAACCAGGTGATGTTGATAGAACATTTGCTGATGTTTCTAAAGCAAAGAAACTTCTTGGTTATAACCCTAAAACAAGTTTTAAAGATGGCATAAAGAAGTTTGTAGAATGGTATAAAAATTATAATTAAACAATTGTCAAATATTATTGTGGTAATATTTGACTTTTTTTATTTATAGTATTGTGATATAATTTGTGGCGGGAGATTTATATGGTTGAAAATTCAAAAGATAAATTAATAAGAAAAATGAAATCTTTATATAGTGATTTAAATGAAGATGATATTTTATATTCATTTTGTCCTTATCGTGTTTGTCCAGTAGGAGCACATATTGATCATCAAAAAGGTAATGTAACAGGGTTTGCTATAAATTACGGAATTACGGTTGCTTTTGTTCCAAGTAATAATCATTTTTTTGAAGCTACTAGTTTAAATTTTTCTGGTACTAAAGGTGATAGTTTACTTGATATTGGTGATAAACAAAATGATTGGGCTGATTATATAAGAGGAACTGCCAAATTACTTCATGAAAGATATGGTATTGATAAGGGGATATATGCTGTTATTGATGGTAGTTTACCTATTGGTGGCATATCAAGTAGTGCTGCTGTAATTATAGCATTTATGAAAGCGTTATGTGTTGCTAATGAGATAACGTTATCTAAAGAAGAAATTATTAAATTATCAAAAGAAGTTGAAAATAATTATGTTGGTATAAATAGCGGTACACTAGATCAATCTTGTGAATTGTACTCAAAAAAGGATAATTTATTATATTTAGATACAAGTACTGGAGATTATAATTTGATTCCGGGTAATCCTAATATGAAACCTTATGAATTAGCTATTATATTTAGTGGTGTAAAAAGAACATTAGTTGGAAGTGCTTATAACACGAGAGTTGATGAATTAAAATCAGCATCATATTCATTAAAAGCTCTATCAGGAATGGAATATGGTAGTTATAAGGATAGTGTTTTAAGAGATGTTCCAAGAGAAATCTTTGAACAATATAAAGATAAGTTACCAGTTAATTTTTATAAAAGAGCTCTTCATTATTATGATGAAATGGATCGTGTTAAAAGAGCTGTTAATGCTTGGAAAAATGGTGATATAGATACTTTTGGTAAAATATCACGAGAGAGTGGAGAAAGTAGTATCTATAATTATGAAGCTGGTTCAAATGAATTAAAATCTATTCATGAAATAATGAATAATACGGATGGGGTTTATGGTGGAAGATTTTCAGGTGCTGGATTTAAAGGTTGTTGTGTTGCAATAATTGATCCATCATATGAAGAAACAATTAAAAGAGAAATTACAAAGCGATATTTGGAAAAATTCCCTGAATATCGAAAATCTTTTGATATATATTTTTGTCAAACCGCCGATGGCTGTGATGACTTTAATAAAGTTAAATTATTAAGGAGATAGCAATTATGAAATGTATTATTTTAGCTGCAGGTTATGCAACAAGGCTTTACCCATTGACTGAAAATTACCCAAAACCACTTTTAAAAGTTAATAATAAAAGAATTATTGATTGGTTAATTGAAGATATATCAAAATCAAAAGATATTTCTGATTTTTATGTTGTTTCAAATCATAAATTTATTAAGAATTTTGAAAAGTGGAATAGCTTAAATAATAAAAATATAAAAATAATTGATGATGGAAGTATATCTAATGAAACTCGATTAGGTGCAGTTAAAGATATTCAATTAGTGATTGAAAAAGAAAAAATTGATGATGATATTTTAGTTCTGGCTGGAGATAATGTATTAGATTTTTCTCTTTTACCATTTATTGATTATTTTAAAGAAAAAAAAGCATCTTGTATCTTGAGATATTTTGAAAAAGATTTTGACAAAATAAAAAAGAGTGGAAATTTGATTTTATCTTCTAAAGACAAGGTTGAAAAAATGCTTGAAAAGCCAAGAAATCCTGAGTCACATTGGTGTGTTCCACCATTCTATATTTATAGCAAAAATGATTTGCCTAAAATAAAGGAAGCAATTGATAATGGATGCAATATTGATGCACCTGGTTCATTAATTTCATATTTATCTGATAAAATAGATATTTATGCAATGAAGATGCTTGGCAAAAGATATGATATTGGTAATATAGACAGTTATAATAAAGCAAATAAATTTTATAAAGGTATTATAAAGAATTGATAGTAAATCAATTCTTTTTTTGTTATAATTAATATTATAGGAGGATAGAAAATGTATTCTGATAATCAACAATATTATGCTAACAACGATAACCAATCAGGTTATACTGTTAATAATAATCATTCACCAATAAAGAAGATAACTAAGATTATTTCTTTTATTGTTATTATGATTATTATTGTATTTATTGTTTTAACGATACTATCAAATTTCAAATTAATTAGATTACCTTGGATTGATTATCCAGAAACACTTTCTTTATCTCAAAGTGAAATTGTATTAAAAAAAGATAATAATTATCATTTAACATCAACCGTTTATCCAACGCAAATACCTCATGGAAAAATTATTTATTCAAGTAGTGATCCAAGTGTTGTTACTGTAAATGAATTAACGGGGTATATTGAAGCAAAGAAAAATGGTGTAGTAAAAATAACTGCTAAATTAGAAGATTATGGTGATATTTATGATACATGTGATGTTATTGTATCTGATAATGTTGTTTTTATAGAAAAAATTACTGTTAATAATGAAACAATAAATATGTTAGAAGGTAAAGAACAAAATTTAGCATTTACATACGAACCAAATAGTGCAAGTGTTCACAATTTTATATATTCATCTAGTGATGAAGATGTAGTAAAAGTTGATGCTAATGGAAAAATGACTGCAGTAAAAAAAGGAACTGCTATAATAACTATTACTGATAAAATGTCAGATGTTTCAGCAACGCAAACAGTTAATGTTTTTGAAAATCAAACAATTGAAAAAATAGAAGTTTCTAATGATGATGTTACATTAGTAGTTGATGGTACAATTCAGTTATATGCATCTGTTAAACCAAGTAATGCTAATCAAAGAATAACTTGGTCTAGTGTTGATGAGAAGATAGCAACAGTAACATCTGGTGGACTTGTTACTGGTGTTAACTATGGCGAAACTAAAATAATTGCAACGGCAGTTGATGGAACAAATGCAATTGTTAATGTAAAGGTTCAAGATAAAACAAGGGCAGTAGAAGGAGTATCTATTAATCAAAATGATTTTTCTCTTGATGTAGGAAAAACAAAAAGATTAACAGTTAAGATTACACCGTCAAATGCAACTGATCAAAAAGTATCATGGAGTAGTAATAATCCTAATATTGTAACAGTAAATAATAATGGTGATGTTAAAGGAATTGCTCCTGGAACAGCAACCATAACTGTTAAAACAATTAGTGGTGGCTTTACAGCATCTGTTAATGTAACTGTTAAAAAAGTTCAAATAATAAAAGAAACTGATATTCAATTATCAATTCCTAAATCAAGTTTGTATGTTGGTAAATCAACAACGATTCAAACTAAGATTTTGCCAGCAAATGCAACGTATAAAGATTTAAAATGGACAAGTAGTAATCCTAATGTTGCAACAGTTTCAAATGGAACAATCTATGGTAAAGGCGAAGGTGTAGCAACAATAAAAGTTACATCTCATCATGGACTATATAAATCATTTGTTGTAAGAGTATCATCAATAAGTGTTTCAGGTATTTCTTTATCTGATTCAAATAGAAAAATTAATATTGGTGAACAATATGCTTTAATAGCAACAATTACGCCATCTGATGCAACATATAAAAAAGTTACCTGGTCAAGCAGTGATAATAGTATTATTTCAGTAAATGAAAAAGGTGTAGTAACACCTCATAAAGTTGGTAGAGCAACAATCACTGCTACATCAACAAATGGTAAAAAAGCAAGTTGTGCTTTTACAGTAACAAATAATATAATTATGCCAACTTCAGTTAAAATTAACAAATCACAAATCGAAGTAAAAGAAAATGGAAAAATGGGTTTAACTGCAGTTGTTCAACCATCAAATGCAACAAATCAAAAAGTCACATGGACTGTTGAAAATGGAAATCTTGCTTCAGTTAATGATCAAGGTATAATTACAGGAGTATCTGATGGAATAACTAGAGTTACGGCTACAACGGTTAATGGGAAAAGTTCAACAGCTTTTGTAGTTATTAAAACCAATAATAAATCAAAATTTAATTATTTAGAGGGAACAACAATTAAGTATTGGATAGAGAATAATACATCAAAAAATGTATATATTACACATATATGGGTAAAAGATGCCTATAATCAATTTGCTACAATGCTACCAGCAAAATTTCCAGGCCTTGCAACAGCATCAACTTTGATGAAAAGAGTTGCCTCTAAGTATCCTAATAAAACAGCAGTAGGAGTTAATGCAAGTGGATTTGTTAGCTATAATTATAAAAACAATAGTGGCTTTGGAGGTTTTCTTGCAAAATCAAATAAAGCATGGAACTATACACCAGTAACTCCGGTTGTAATATTTGATGGTAATGTAAAAAGAGATTTAACTAATACAAAAATGCCAAATAGCAATCATGTTACGTATGGTTTAAAAAAAGATGGCAATTTAGCAGGATATTATTTTTCAATTGGAAGTGATATTGAAAAAAATGTTGAAAAGTCAAAAAAGATAAAAAATGATGGTATTAAATACACCTTTGGTTTTAATCCAATACTTGTGGTAAGTGGTGGAAAACGTCAAAAATTAAAAACAACAAAAGATATTAGACAAGGGTTATGTCAAATAGATAAATACAATTTTGTTATTTATACCAATATAAGTAATGATAGGAGCAAAGGATTTAGTTTTAGTAGCCTTGCAGATTTAATGGTTAGTGATAAATGTATAACAGGATTCAATCTTGATGGTGGTGGAAGTACTAATTTAATGTATAAAAAGAAGGATTCCAAGTCAGTTACAAATGTTAGAACTACATCACGTTCAATTGCTGATATTATATATTTTTATGGTGATTAAGATGCTAGAAATAGCATCTTTAATTTTACGGTTTTTGTTTGTATTAATTATATAAATATGTTAGTATAGTAGTGTTGAATATAAGAAAGAGGCGAATATATGAAAATTGCGGTAGCCGGTACAGGTTATGTTGGTTTGGTTACAGGAGTTGCATTGGCCCACATTGGTCATGATGTAACTTGCGTTGATATTGATGAAGATAAAATAAAGATGATGCGTAAGGGTAAAAGTCCTATTTATGAAGCAGATCTTGAAGATTTGATGAATAAGGATGCAGAACGTCTTACATACACGACAGATTATAAAAAAGCATATAAAGATGCAGAAGTTATTTTTATTGGTGTAGGAACACCAGAAAGAAGTGATGGTTCTGCTAATTTGGATTTTGTTTATGGGGTTTGTGATAATATTGCAGAATCTCTTGTTAAAGATTGTGTAGTAGTGGTTAAGAGTACTGTTCCAATTGGGACAAATGATTCTGTTGAAGAATATTTAAATAGTAGAGTTAAAAAAGGTATTCATGTAAGTGTTGCTAGTAATCCAGAATTCTTATCTCAAGGAACAGCAGTTCGTGATACATTACATGCATCAAGAATTGTTGTAGGTGTAGAAGATGATTATGCTCGTGAAGTTATGGAAGAAGTGTATCGTCCGTTTACAGAAGATGAATATAAAATACCTTATTTAGTTATGAATAGAAGAAGTGCTGAAATGGTTAAATACGCATCAAATGACTTCTTAGCTTTAAAGATAAGTTACATTAATGAAATCAGTAATTTATGTGAAGTAATTGGAGCAGATATTTCTGATGTAACTCGTGGTATGAGTTATGATAGTAGAATAGGTAATAAATTCTTAAATTCAGGAATTGGTTATGGTGGTTCATGTTTTCCAAAAGACACTAAAGCATTACATCATTTATCAGTTGAATATGATAATGAAGTAAGAACAGTTAAAGCTTGTGTTGATGTTAATAAAACTCAAAAATTACGCTTGTTTAATAAATTTAAAGATGATTTTGGAAGTAGAAATATAAGAGGAATGGATGTAGCTATCTTAGGAGCAACATTTAAACCTGGAACAGATGATTTACGTGAAGCTCCATCAATTGATAATGTTCGTGCATTACTTGAGTATGGTGTTAATGTAAGTATTTATGATCCTGTTGGTCTTGAAAGATTCGAAAAGTTGTTTGGTGACTCAATTACTTACTGTGAAAACATTGATGATTGTATTAAAGATAAAGATGCAGTAATGATTATGACTGAATGGGAACAAATTGTTAATTATGATATTAAAAAATATGTTAAATTAATGAGAACACCAATCATTTATGATGGTAGAAATTGTTATCCATTATCAACAATGAAACAATATAAAGTTGAATATACATCAATGGGAAGAGAAGAAATAAGAAATATAGATTAAAGAACTTACTAAACAAGTTCTTTTTTTCTATTTATTTATATTGTATAATGAATTTAGGAGATTTTTATGGCTAAAAAAGAAGAAGATATTGAATTAATCGATGATGAGAAAGATTCTAAGTCAAAAAAAGGAAATAAAAAAGAAGAAAAGAAAGAGTCTAATAATAAAAAATTATTTATAATTGGTGGTGCGGTTTTAGGGGTTATTGCAATAGTTGGAATTATATTTTTATTAACAGGTAAGAAAGAAGATCCAAAAGAAGAACCTAAAAAAGAGGAACCAAAGAAAGAAGAAGTTCCAACTGAACCAGAATCTACTATTGATAGTAAAGATGTTAAAGTAATTGATGTTAATTCTAAAACTAGACCTTATGCTATTATGATTAACTGTAAGAGTGAAGCCCTTCCTCAATCAGGATTACAAGATGCATATATCGTATATGAATTAATGGTAGAAGGTGGAATTACAAGAATGCTTGCTATCTTTAAAGATGTTGATTTATCTAAAGTTGGTTCTGTTCGTAGTGCTCGTGATCAATACTTAGGATATAGTTTTGAAAATGATGCAGTTTATGTACATGCTGGTGGTGCTCAAGAGACATTAGAAAAAATTAGAAACGAAAAGATTGCTGATATTGATGTTGATGGTAAATATGGGGTACGTGATAAAACATTAAAACGTGCATGGGAACATGTCTTATTTACTGATTCGTCTCATTTAACTAAAGCAATGAATGATAAGAAATTAAGAACAACTACTGAACAAAAGAATTTATTACATTATGATTCACAAGAAATTGATTTATCTAAATTTAAGGATAAACAAGAAGCTAAAGATGTTAGTATCAAATATTCTAATTATCGTACATCTATTTATAAATATGATGAAACTAATAAGTATTATTTAAGATCTATGAATAATAAGAAAAATACTGATTTAGTTACTGGTGAACAATATCATGTTAAAAATATTATTGTTTATGGTGTTAAACACGATACTTATACTGCTCATGGTTATTATGGTTATCAAAAATTACATAATATCGGTACAGGTGAAGGCTATTATATAACTGATGGTTATGCTCTTCCTATTACATGGGAAAAGAAAGATGAAGCTAGTCAAACAATTTATAGATATAAAGAAACTGGTGAAGAATTAGTTGTTAATGATGGTAATACATATATTCAAATTTATCCATCTAATGGTGGTAAGTTAACTATTAAATAAAAATAAAACAAGAAGCAAATAGATGCTTCTTGTTTTTTTATCTTCTTTTTCCTTTTGTGTTTTCTATTATAAAATCTTCTATAGATTGTATATCAATATAATCTAATAATGTTTGGATATTATGTTCTTTGTTATTTTCTATAAAGAATTTTTCTATTTCATTGAAATCTAATCCATATTTTAATTGATAGAAATATGTTAATGATAACATAAAGCATATAAAATATGATTGTAGATATAATTGGTTTCTATTAAATTTTAATTTTGTGTTACATAGTTTATTTAATTCATCTTTATATTTATCATCTAAGAACATATTAACAAAAGCGTCTTTATGCATTTTTAATAATTGTAATTGGGCATAACCTATTTTAAAGACTTCTCTATATAATGCTAATGAATTAATTGTCATCTTTCTTGCATCTTTACTATTAATAGAGTAGTAGTAATCAACAAAGTTAAATTCCATTAACATTGA
>Ga0247611_10002072_pt1 | contig 33803 bp, 28 predicted proteins | sample 177DNAGHGhighgp2_FD_192422 | JGI IMG/M metagenome (GOLD analysis project Ga0247611, IMG submission 192422) | Sheep rumen microbial communities from Palmerston North, Manawatu-Wanganui, New Zealand - 1770 DNA GHGhigh gp2 | ecosystem: Host-associated > Mammals > Digestive system > Stomach > Rumen... | reverse complement strand
CGTAGTAGTAATTATCGGTATTCTATCAGCAGCATTGCTTCCAAGATTGCAAGGAGCACAAGCATCAGCGAGAGATACTGCAAGAAAAGCAGATATTTCAACACTAGGAACAGCAATTGTATCTTACTACAATCAAAAATGAGTTTATCCATGGCCAGGTACTGATTCAAAAACTCAAAGTACAACTAATGCAAATACTGCTATGACGTGAGCAAATTATATAGAAGACTTATTAAAGAAACAGGTAGATTTATCATCATTACCAGCAGATCCTACAAAGTGAAACCAATTTTCATGATTTAATGCAACTACTTTATGATGAACAATGGATCAATCAATCCCAGCATGACAATATTGATATCAAATTGTAAATAAAAACGGAGTTACAGCATGATGATTTATACTAATGGCAAGGCCAGAGACAGAATGATGAGCCAATTTCGTTGATTGATTATCTATTTCTTGAGATGATATTTCTAATTTTGTTGCATGTACTCAATTTGAGCAAACTACTACAAATCCAAGAACAAGAAAGGCTGATGACGACTCATATTGTTATTATGAAAAAAAAGCAGAATTAAGGTATGTATACATCTTCTAATTAAAATTAAAAAAATAATGAAACTCCCTAAATTATTTTAGGGAGTTATTTTTTAAATAATTAATTGAATTTATTACAAGCTTTTTCAACCTCTATACAGCATAATAGCTACATCTCATCTAGTAGCATTAATATCAAAATTTCCTTTATTTCCTAACGCAGTTCATCATATAAATCAAGAATTCCATGCATCTAAATAGTATTTATTAGCATAATGACTTCATGATTCATCTTGATATCAATGAAGCATCCTCATAAATACAGTAATAGCTTGTGCATTTGTTAAACTATTTCATGGTCTAAATTTACCATTTGATCCATTAAATAATCATAGCTGACATGACTCAATAACAATATTCCTCAAATCAGCCCAAGCTTCATCTAAATCACTAAAATCACATCATATTTTTGTATAATTAGGCCTTTTACCTAGAATGTTTTTTGCATAACTTACAAAGAACTTAGCTGCTTCATCTCTTCTTAAAGCTCTATTATATTTAAAATCCTGAGGATTATTATGCTTAGTAAATCATTGTTTATACATCCAGCTAACAGCTGTTTTTAATTCTCAAAAATTAGCAGATAAATTATCTAGATATTTTACTGCATCAATGATATTGTTTGTTACACTAGATTCTAATGCAGCATATACAACCTCTGGATTAATTTTTCAAAATCTGTTATATCAAAGTCATATTATTCATGCTATCATTGGAGCAGAAAAAGAAGTTCAATCCCAAAGCTCATATGATCAATCTTCATGAATTTCGGGATAAAAGATTTCTTCTCAATAAGCATAGAAATCAACACAATCTCAATAATTAGACCATTTAGAAATATTTCAACTTTTATTAAGAGCTCCTACTCATATGATTGTTTTTTTGTCTTTTTCATTACAAACAGGAGAAAGTTTAGTTATTGAAGTATTAACTCATATTTTTTTATCATAACGTTCATCTCAGTTTCATGCTGAAATAATGACAATAATTCATTCATCATGAGCTTTTTGTATTACATCATCGTAACTATCAGAATACTCAAATAATTCTCATCATAAACTTAAATTAATAATGTTAGCTCAATTATTTATCGCATAATCTATTGCTTCTATAATATCAAAATTAACTGATTTTCAATCAGAATTTGAGACACGTAGAGGCATGATTAGAACATTAGGAACAATTCAAGCAATTCAAATAGAATTATTTGTAATAGATGCAATAATTTCAGCTATCATTGTTCAATGATCTCCAACAGGAGTGATGGAATTATTTTTTCAAAAAAAATTCCATCAATGATAATCATCGATATATCAATTATTATCATCATCTATTCCATTTCATGGAATTTCTTTTTTATTAGTCCAAATTTTTCACTTTAAATCTTCTAAATTAATATTAACTCAATCATCTATTACAGCTATTACTACTTGATAAGTTGTAGCTGGTAATTTATCTCGTGCATTATAAATATTTAATCCAGACAAATAGTATTGTTGATAATTATGCTCGTCATTTGTTTTTTGAGTTGCTCTACTTTCCACATAATCAAAAATTTCATCAATTCTTGCATCAATGTCTTTATCATTTGAATATTTCCTTGCGTCTTTTAAGTATTTTAATGCTTCTTTATAGTTTCAAAGGTTCATGTAGCAAAGTCAGATGTTGAATAGAGTAGATGCTTCATTAGTGTTAATATCTAAACTTTGTTTGTAGTAATACATGGAATTTGAATAGTCTTTTTTTTCGTAATAATCGGCTCATAGATAAAAATAAGCCATTCATAATGCATTATCGAGATTGGTTATATCATTGTTGTCTACGTATTTTTTTGCTTGTTCTAAATAATTAACAGCGTTTCTATAATCTTTCTTGTCAATGGCATCAATTCATTTAGTAATAAGATCGTTATATTTTTCTATTTTCTCTCTGTCATTAAGTTGTGCAACTTGAATTCTATAGTCCTTTATAACATTTTTATCTAGGCTCTCTTGATAATCGAAGGAATAACAGTTTACAAAAGAAAAACAAAAAAGTACTCATACTATAATAATATATTTTCTATGCATATAATTTATATTTAGGGTAAAGATATCAAAATATTAAGAATTTATTCGAATATTTCCATAGATATCTTTATGTTTATTGACATTATCTTGATAAGTTAAAGGATATAATTATATTGTAAGTGCTTATTTAACAAAATAAAATAACTATGAAAGTATTAATTATTTGTAAACCAGATTGTTTAGACAATTGTCTTGATGATGAGACTCGTACTAAGCATCTTGAGGGAGTTCATAGAGATCTCTCTGGTGAAGTTTTTAGAATTCTTGGAGGAAACGGATGGAAGACAGTTCAATCTAAAAAAGTTGAGAAACTTTCCAACGAAATGCTTGATAAGCATTACAATGGAATTGGAACATTAACTGCTCGTCTTACAGAGGCTAAAGGTGCTGATTTTGCAAAAAAAGTTGTTGATTCAACTTTCGAATATATGCAACGCGGACCGGTCATCGTAGCAATCATTGAAAAAGAGTGTGAAGATGAGGTTGCTTCTTTAGACCATCTGAGAAGCAACATTATTGGTAAAACAAGACCATGGGAAGCGAATCCTGGAACAATCCGTGAGCTTTTCGGTTGTAAGGATGCAACGCATGAGCCAATTGAGAATGTTGTGCACTGTTCAGGAAGTGTGGAAGAAGCAGCAGCAGAAGTTGAACTTTGGAGCCAAATATTCTAGAAAAGAATTTTAACAAATAATGCAGGGTTAGTGATATCTAACTCTGCATTTTGTTTATTTAGATAAAGAAAATTATTTTTTAATCCAAGCTAAATACGGATAAAAAACAAAAGGGCAAAGACATAATCAAATTGAGAACCATTTATTTTTTCAGTATTTTTTTGCTATCAAAAATTGGGCAATAAACCGAGGAATTAAACAAATAAGTAATAGTAAAATATATCGATAAATATTTGTTGTCAAAAGAGGAAGTCATAAGAATAGAATAGGGTATAATAAAATACTCCATGTCCGTATAGGTTTTCAAGCTAATTTAAAAGCTAAATAAATATTATATATAGGAATTAATACTCAATATTTTCAGAGTTTATTTTCAGAAAGGATTTTCATTCAAGCAAGGATTTGAACAATAAGTATTATAATTCAGAAAAAATTGATAATATAATTTGGATGGATGATTTCAAACAATCAATATCTAATAGAATTTTCAATATCTAGTTTTATATCTGGATTTCTTGTAATGTTACCATTATTAAAAGTAGCTATTCCTGAAGTAATATCCTTTTTCTTTGCAATGATAGTTTCTCAGTCGATAACGATATCTCATTCTTTTGCCAGAACCTCAAAGTTATCATCAAGTACAACACTAACTTGGGATCATAATTTAATTGCTCAAATAAATTGTCATTGTTCTACAATATCATTAGGTTCTAATAGTGAGACAATTCTCCATGCCATAAAACCAGCAATTTGGATAATACGAAATTGATATCATTCAGGGGTAAAATACAACATACTATTATATTCATTCTGGAAAGTAGAACTCATAATATCATTTGATTTTGTTGCATTATAAAAATGCCCAGGATAATAATATTGATTTATTAGTTTTGAATAAAGTGGAGCTTTCTGAAAATGCGCATCTAATGGTGTCATCATAATTGAAATCAATGTTGCTCAAGAAAATCATTCGGTCCAGTTATCTATGACAACATTATTATTTTTATAAAGTTTTGTATTTCAGTCAGTTAATTCATCTTGATGAATTATCTTTATAATTTTTCAGTTTGCGGGACTAACAAAAACTGAGTTATCATTAGGAATGTTACGTATAGGTTGACGCAAAAAATAGAGTTCATTAAAAAGATGAAAAGCAAAAAAGAGGAAGGTAATAACGGAGAAAATGGTGAATAATATTTTTTTAATTTTCATTTTTATATTAATTTTAAATTATGTGAGATACTACTGAAATAGTTTAATTAATCAACTAAATGAATATTAAATTGAATATAAATAGGTGTTTATAAAAATCTAAAAAAATTACATATAAAATACCCCTATCTAAAACTAGGTTTTCCTTTTTCATTTGCATTTTCTTAATATAATTTTATACTACACAGCATAGTTAAAACTATAAATTCTGCTCACATATCAAAATATGAGCTTTTATATGATATTATAAAAATGCCACCAACATTAACTTTAATTATTACTGCTGCCGTATCATTGGCGATAGGAGGGGTAGCCGGGTTTTATGGGTATAAGAAAACCCTAAATGAGAAGCAAATCCGTTTTAAAAAGAAAATGGAGAAAGCTAAAGAATTAGAAGAAGAAATATTGGAAGAAGCAAAAAAGAAAGCTGAAGCAGTGCTAGATCAAGCGGAAATAAAAGCACAAAAAATTGAAGAACAAAGGTTAGCTAAAATGGAAGAAATCCAAAATAGACTTCTCATAAGAGAAGAAAAAATGGATGAGAAATTGGAAAGATTAGAAGAAGAAAAGTGAAAAGTATTAGATAAACAAAGAGAAGTAGATGAGATTATTGTAGAACAAAATAAAAAACTTTCAGAAATAGCACAAATAAAACCTGAAGAGGCTAAAGAACAAATCTTTAAAAGAATAGAACAAGAAAATCAAGAGGAGATAGTAAGATTTATAGAAAAATTTAAGACTATTAAATCAGAAGAAGCACAGAAAGAGGCAGCACAAATATTGGCTCAAGCAATGCCAAAGTTGGCTGCTGATACCGTAAGTGAATTTACTTCTAAAGTGATAGATTTACCAAGTGAAGAATTTAAGGGAAAACTTATTTGACGTGAATGAAGAAATATTTCTTTATTTGAAAAACTTACAGGAGTAGAGCTTTTGATTGACGATACTCCACTATCAGTAAGAATTTCTTCATTTGATAGTGAAAAAAGGTTTGTTGCAGCAAAAACACTTGAAACATTGATAAAAGATTGAAGAATTAACCCTTTCTACATTGAAAAAGTATATAATCAAGTGGTTGCCGATTTAGAAGTAACATTGATGGATAAATGAAAAGAGGCATTAAGTCTTCTTAACCTTCCTATGATGAATCCTGAGATTGTAAGGACAATTGGTCAATTTTATCTTAGATATTCTTATTGACAGAACTTATGGATCCATTCATTAGAGGTAGCAAAGATTTGTGAGAATCTTGCGATTGAATTATGATTAGATCCAATCTTAGCGAAAAAAGCTGGATTATTACATGATGTAGGTAAAGTTTTAGCCGCAGCATGAGAGTCTCATACAAGTGTTTGAGCAGATATGCTTCGTAAATGGGGAATAGATCCTATCATTGTTAATGCAGCTGAGTCTCACCATTATGATATAGAAATGACTTCTCCTTATTCATGGATTACAGCTGCAGCTGATGCTATGTCTGCTTCTAGACCATGAGCAAGATTTGATACAAAGGATTTCTTTATCGAAAAGATGTGAGAGTTAGAAAAATTAATTCTCGAAATAGAATGAATTGAAAAAGTATATATTATGCAAGCAGGTAGAGAAATAATGGTATTTGTTGATCCAAAGGTTATTCCAGATACAGAACTTGAAAAACTTTTGGAAGAAGTTGGAAAGAAGATAGAAGAACAATTAGATTATCCATGAATTATAAGAATAACAGCATTAAGAGAAACAAAACTTGTACAATATCTTAGATAATATTGGAATAAGAACAGTTTGAGAAGAGATAAGATATTGAAAAGTAATTGTATCTTTACCTCTCTCATCTGATTTATATTTGTAGAGGAAGATGTATCCTTATTTGGAATTGTTTGGAACAAAATTTTATATGACGGGAATTTGAATAGTTATAGCGTGTATCGTTTTTCTTATAACCGTCTATGTACTTTGTAAGAAGTATCATCAAGATTATGTAAAATTTTTTAATCGATTGCCTTGGTTGTTAATCTCTATTTATTTCGTAGGACTTTATGTGTCCTTCTTATTAGAAGGAAATGGTATTATTCCAACTTCAATTAGTGTGTTTAGTCCATACTGATATAAATTCAGTTTGATATGAATAGTTATAGCTTGTTTTGTTTCTATGGTTTGTTTCCTAAGGCAATTTAAAAGAAATGAGACAAAAAAAGTTTGGATAGATATTCTTTTCTTTTGATTTATAAATGCAATAATTGTTTTATGAGTATTTTTGTTGCTTTGAGATAATTTTATAGGTAAACAGTATTGATGAATCTTTCATGTAACAGCTCTAATGAGTGATAGTGCTTTGGTAAAATATTGATGAGTTTATCCTCTTTGAATATTTTTATCACTATGAGCACTTGCAATTAATCTTATTATAACATTACGAAAAATATCTGCAAAGAAATCATGAAAGTGATTATGGTGATTTATATTATTGTTTATATTGTTTATTTGTATTCTTCCTTTTTGGAATTATCCAGCACATTGAGTTATCCAACTCTTCTGAAAAATATCACTAGATCTTAATTATTATGTATTCTTCTTCTTAATTATTTACTGTTTAATTCGACAGAATAATTTGAAGAAAGTATACTAATACAACGATACAGTATTTTATTGAGTCTTTCATCCTGATATAATGAAATTTTATTTCTCTAAGACTGATAGCTTATATAGGATTTTCAAAACCCTAGAAAAAGTACCTTCTCAAAAGGCTGTTCAGATCTTTATAGATCCAGAGCATCCTTTTTTTGATAATCAGTGGTGGGGAAAACAGATTTTAGAGATTATCCAAAAAAGAAATCTAAATATAACATTTATAGCAGAAAAAGATACTAATAGAAAATACTACCAACAATTAGGACTAAATGTTCAATATAAAGAAGAAAAACCAATTATAAAATTTTTAAAAACGTTCTCTCTATTCCTATTTGACATCAAAAAATTCCATCTTAATACATATAACAAACAAAAATATCTTTTTTATATGGTATTTCTTTTTGAAGTTTTAGCTGGAGTTGGTTTATTATGGTTTCTTATAACGTTATTACTTCCAAGTGCGAAAATAACAATTCAAGTAGCACAACAAACGGAAGATATTATATATAACTTCCGTTATTACCCAGTAGCAGATAAATCAGCATATTCAACCGCAAGACAAATAAGTATTCCATATTACACTGGAAGTGTTAGTTATAATTATAAATTATCAATCTCTACGGAAAATATTCAACATATAGTAAATCCATCTGCATGAACAGTAAAAGTATATAACAAAACCTCAAAAGATTTGCAGTTGCTAGCAAATACAAGGTTTGTGACAAATGATTGACTTGTCTTTTTAAGTAAGAAACCTCTTTCTATTCCTGCAGGATTGGAGGATAATCCTTCAGAAATAAGGGTACAATTATATTCAGCAGAAACAGATGAGAGTTGATTAATTATGTGAATAAGATGAAATATCCCAAAATGAACAAAACTTTTGATTAGAAATTTAGATGATTCTTATATGCTTTGACAGATTTGGGCAGAAACAATAGAAGATTTTACATGATGAGATTCTACATCTATTTGATCTATAACAGAAAATGATGAGAAAGTACTGATTGATAAAATAAAAAGTTGAGTGTACGCTGATAAAATTAATATAGTAAATAAAGAATTTCAATTGCCAGATGCCTTTGTATTTACATTTGATGAATTAATAAAGACAACATTCTATGAACCATTTAGGGTTTCATGAAGAATAGGAGAAAAAGCAACTTCTTTAAAATGAGAAGCTGATGTTTCTTTTGATTTCCTTTATTTAAAACGAGTTGATATGCAAGAAGCTTTTACAAGATATGTAAAAGAAAGGCAAGCGGATAGTATACAACTTGTAAGTATAGATCCAAATAGTTTGGTATTTATTCGTACAGATGATGATTTTTGATGAAAAACAGTATTCACAATACCAACAAAAGTTTCTATTTATCAAGGATATGATTTCCAGAGAGATGTAAAATGAATACTCCAAGCAATAAAGAATAATGTTGCATGAAAGACAGTAGAGGAGGCAAGAAAAATGATATTACAATATCCTGAAATTGCGAGTGTAAAAATGAAATTAGGATTCTTGCAAGGAGACTTAATTCCTAATGTAAAATCAAGAATAAAGGTAAAAGTTGAATATTAAAATTATTATAGAATAAAAAGTTAGTTAGGTTTTCTTCGATAAAACATGCACTCTTCATTTCAATTGAAGAGTTTTTTTTCAGATCGAATATTCTTATCTTTTCAGACAAAACTTCTAGAAGAAATCCGTCATCAAAAAATATCTCAGTAAAAACTTTTTTGAAGTTTTTCATAGATTAAACGAAGTTCTTTTTCATCTCAAATTCTTTTTCAATAAGGAGGATTTGAAATAATCCGAATCTTTTCTTTTTTGACAATATTTTCATACAAAAAATCTTTTTGTGAAAACTCAATAATGTTATCAACTCCAGCTATTCTCGCATTTTCCTTTGAAATAGCGACCATATCAACGTTTATATCAGAGGCAAAAATCTGATATTCTCATTTAAATTCTTTTTCTCTTGCCTTTCTTTTTATTTCTTCAAATTTTAGTTTTTCAAAGTTTTTAAAACGTTCAAAAGTAAAATGTCTCCGAGTTCATGGTGCAATATTCTTCGCTAAAAGTGCTGCTTCTATTGGAATAGTTCAAGATCAACAAAAATAATCATATAAAGGAGTTTTAAATTTCCATCCAGATAATAATAATAACGAAGCAGCAACATTTTCTTTCAAAGGAGCTTCTCAGGTAGCTTTTCTATAACCTCTTTGATATAATGCTTTTCAGCTACTATTCAGATAAAAATTTACTTTATTTTTCTCTAATATTACTAGTAATTCATTTTCCAACTTTTCCTCATTTGAAAAATTCTTAATGCTTTCTAAAACTGCTTTGTGGGAAATTGATTGAATAGTTCTTAAAGAATTCAATTGAGAATTTTTAGATTGAGCCTTAATAGTAATATTACTATTACTAGAAAATTGAGGATAATCAGAGCATTTTATAATTTCAAAAAGTTCATCAAAAGTTTTGGCATTTCATTCAGCAATTTGAATATATACTTTATTCGCAATTCTAGAATGATAATTAATATTCATCATTCAAGAGAAATCAGAAACAATAAAAGTTCAAGTTTGAAAAGTATCATACGGGGTATATCAAAGCTTTTTCAACTCTTGAGCTAATAAACTTCCTAATCAGAAGGGGCAACTAATAAATAATTTCATGAAAAAAATATAAGAGATAGATGGTATGTCTCTTATATTTTTCCAAAATTAACTTGCAAGTTATCTTATGACGAAACAAAATTACCGTTTGTAAATTCAGAGAAAATTTGATAAAGTAGAAATAAGAAGAAAAACAGAGCAACAACGGCGAGAACAATATTAATAAGGATATTCTTAGCCTTTTTAAAGTTATCTCAAGATCATCAATCAACAGCGAGAAGATATCAAGAATATATAATCATAAATACAATAACTGTTCCACTAATATATCATAAAAATTTAGCAATTTTTACAATAAAATTTCATGCTTGTGATGCAAAATCCTCAGCACTTGCAATATAATAAATAAAATCAACAACCTTAATTCAGATTAGAGCAACAATAACATTAACTAAACTTTTTGCAATTTTTGCTCCTCCTCATTCATCTCACGTTTGAGGATTAATCATTTTAAATCATGCAATAACTATCATAATAATCGCAACAAAGAATGCTGCTCATTTCAAAAAACTGAGAACAAAATGAAGTAGACTATCACTCTTAATTAGTCTATCTGAGACATCTTGTGTTCCAGTTGCATTGAAAATACCATTTAATATACCTCAGAAAAGCCACATAGCTCCAAAAAGTAGAACAGATCAAATGAGAATATAAAGAATATTCGTGATGGCTTGTTTCATCTCATCATCTTTTCATCTACTCATAATTAATTTAATCCCATTAATAACAAGGCAAATAAAAACAACAATATATCCAGCCCATTTAATAATATCCCACAATACTCATCAGTAGACTCCTCAGGAGTTCCCAGGGAATAAAAGACATTTTATATTATCTTTAAGGGTTTTTGAAGTTTCAATACAACTAATAGTAAAAACTTTTTCATCTCACTTTGTTATTTTCTTAGCAAAATCTTTTTCAAATGTAGGAGCAGGACTACTTCCAGCATATGTAAGATTGCTTACTCCAATAGGAAAAATGAGAGAAAAAACAATAATACTAACTAATATAATTCTTTTAAATAATTTCATTATTATCATTATGAAAAGAATAAAATTATGACATAAATAATAAATTAACGACATACATAACAAGCCAAATAAGGAATGGGAATCAAGTTAAGATTAAAACTCAAATAAGAATATCCCCAATTTTTGTTTTTAAAGATTTCATGTCTTCTTGACCAGATACAAGTTTAAATCAGCAATAAATAAGAAGTCAAACAGCTCATGCTAAACCGATAAAAATCATCCATTGTAAGTATGGACTAATACCAGAATTAGATGAATGTCCTCAAGTTCTAATCCAATCAAGAGTTTTTGTTATTTGATATTTTTGTTCATACTCTCAAGTATCATGATTAATCTTATCAAATTTTGTATCTTGAACTTTATTTCCCTCATTAGCAGCATTGGCAATAGCAGATACAATTTTTTTGGGGTCATCTTCCCAATTCACCCAAAATTTTTGGTTATTGGCAAAGACAGAAAAGCCACTAAACAAGAAACCTAGTAACAAACATGAACATAAAATCTTTTTGAATTTCATTTTTATATATGGTATAATTAAAATATAAATTATTCTTCGTCATCACTTTCTCAATCTTCTCTCATCTTTGCTTTTATTGCAAAGACAGCAATAAGTCAAACAAATCAAACAACAACAATTCCAACAACCCAAAGTAAAACTTTTATCCATTTAGGCATTCCACTTTTTGTAGAAGTAGAATTATCGACTCCTATTGTCGTATCTGATGGAACTTCAGATCGTTTATCATCAGTTTTATACTCGTCATTACAAATTTTAGTTTGAATTCCTAACTCTTTTGCAATTACACAAATATTAGGTTTTACAATATTAGTATAATCTAATGAATCAATTTCATCTTCTCCCCATTCATCGCTTGATTTTGCAACTTTATTACTGATAGTTCCATCGATAGTTTCGAGCCATTTCCTTTTTTCTTCTACTACATCATTCGTATTATCTCACTCAATGGATTCTAGTTTATTAAATCATTTTTCTACGCTTGTCTTTAATTTACTTGGTAAAATTCCCAAAATTTGAAGTTTTGCAGAAAGGTAGGTATCATCAGGAGAAACTATAACATAGTCAGTTAATCATGTGATAACTTCATTTAATTTTTCTGTTTGCTTCTTTGTTAGTTTTGTTGATTTCTCTCATAAAAATTCATTAATTTGTAAGATGTCAGATCTTTGGGCATTTTTATCTCAATTAGCAATATCATTCTTTAGATTTAGTAAAAGTGCTCTTAAAGTTCAGTTTCAAACACTATTTTTGTCGTTAATAGTAGTGATTAGTTCAGTAATAAGATTATAATAAATTCTATCATCTTCACTTAAATTCTTTTCAAATTCTGAAAAAGTAACGATAAAATCCTTAGTTATAAAACCTTTTTCTCCATCTTTTTGGTAATAAATTCTTCACATAGTCGATTCATAAGAAGGAGTATATTCATAGATGTAAATCTGATTACATCCAAAATCTTTATCATTACTTGCATCTCAATCTTCAGGATATTTATCAGTATTAATATCAGCATCAATATAACAATTATTTATATTAGCATCACTTTTAAGGAAAAATAATACTTCATTTTTCAATTGAGATCCAACAATAATTTCAGGAACTCAATTTTGATTATAGTGGTTATCAGGTAATGTTATAAAGTATAATCCCTCATCAATAGGTTGTATTTTTGTTTTTTCTGGCACCAAAACATTAATAGTATTTTCTTTTTCATTTCAATTTTTATCTTTTACTTTAATAGTTACTTCATAAGTTCAAGCTGCAGGATAAATGATTTTAAGTCTTCTATCAAGTTTAGATTCAATATTATTTGTATCAATTGAATCCTTCCTAATATATGCAGCATTACCTTTTGCACATTCAGAGGTATCAAAACATATTTCTCTTTCAATAATATCTCAGAGACTAATGTCTTTAAATATAATTGTTTTTCATATAGCGGTATAAATAAGATTAGGTCTTAATCAGTTTCTTATAACAACCTCATTCCCTTCTCCAATTCATTTATAGTCTCTATATGTTACAGCAGCTTTAGGAATATATGGATGTCATGCAGGACTTGGTTTAGTATATTGATAATCAAAACGATCATCTTTTCCTATATATTCCCAAGTTCAATCTCAATCAACATCAATTTGGATAGTTCTTTCTTTAATAAAATCACTTCTATCTGAAATAACTTTGCTGATTACGTCAAATGTTACAGTTTCTCATACATCAGCAGTGGATTTATTTGATTTTAGGGTAACAATTGGAATATCAGGTTGACTAGAATCAGGAGGAAAAGAAATTCAAGGACCTCTTGAGAGAATATCATCACTTGATTGAGATCCTCAGTCGTTATCTACCAATTCTACTTCGAAAGTAAAATCTCAAGGTTGTCTAGGTATAGTGAAAAATGTATAAGGAATAGTTCAAGGAGTTACCTTCATCTCTAGAATTTTTGCAGGATTATCTGTAGGATAATATTTCCACTTAAAATAAGAAATTGATCAATCAGGATCCCTAGGATTTGATGCAGTAACTTTTACAATGAGAGGATCAAAATCAGCTGTTGATAAGATATCCTGGATGTTATTTTCATTAGAAAAACCGATTCAAATTTCGTTTCCATATTGTGGATAAGAAAGGAAAAGATTATCTAATGTGGGAAGAGCGTTTACTACTTTAAAATAAATGATTTGTTCGTCCTTCTTATTTAATGATGTATCTTCCAATGTATATTTAATATATCGACATCCCATAGTATTAAATTTATAATTGAACTGTTGTTTTGTATAAATATCTCATTCTTGAACTTGAAAATGATATTTTAAATTGGTTTTTGTACCTTGAGCATTTACTGAATCAGAAGTGTCAATTGTAAATTGTTCTTGTCTATTTATAAGATATCAATTATGAGCAATAACTTCTCAATCAGCTCCTGTACTTGTACATATATTTTCAGTCTCAATAACAACTTGATTACGAGAATTCTTAACAGTATAAGCAGGAATTGGATAATCTTTTTCTCAGATAAACACTTTATCTGATACTTCATTTGTATTTCATTCAGTGTCGGTTACGACAACTTTTACTGTATATATACCAGTTTTTTTATAATTGTGAGTTAATTGATTTGTCTCGTTTTTCCTTGGAGTATTACCATCTCAGAAGGTCCATTCATAATACATAAGTGGAACATTACTTGTAACTTTATTTCCAATATATGTATCCCATACGGCAGCTTTTGGATTAATTGTAAGGACTGGCCTAAGAATAGAGGTAACATTAACTCTCTTTTGTATTTCTGAAATTTTTCAGTATTTATCCAAGACTCTTAGAGTAATTGTATGATTTCCAATTTCATTAAATCTAACAGTAACTTTCTTATTATCATCTTCTGTTTCTGTAACTTCTGCAACACTAGGGTTAGAGAATCACCATTCATATGTTAGTGAATCATACCCATTTCCTACATCAACATCACTAGAAGAACTAGCATCCAAATAATATTCAGAAGGATATTTCCATTTATTTGTTGGCGTAATTGTAAATTGTGGTTTAGGTGACGTTGATTCAACATAAACATTAACAGTATCGGAGTTCCTTAATCACATTTCATCTTCAACAGTCAACTTAACAGTATAATTTCAAGGTTTTTTAAATTGTTTTTTTATACTTTTACCTTGAACTGTATCCATTTTTATGGCATTTGTATCAAAAATTTCCCAAGTATATAGTTTTAATCTTGAAGTTAAGGAATAAGATGAATTTGCAGAAAAAGTATAAGTTGTTGATGTGGTTCATTTCTCAGGACTTTGTTGAACTATTGCAACAGGATCAGATACTCATATTGTATATTTCGCGCTCACAGTATTCCTTTCATTGTCGTTAACTGATAATGTAACAGTATATTCTCCTTCTGAAGGGAGAGAAACATTGATATAAGAAGGGGATCAATCTCATGATTTTGTATATCTAAAACCATCTCTTCATACTATAGTCCAACTATGACTTAAAATTTCTCTTCATCATCTAGGTGATGTGGCACTTCAATCAATGAAAACTCATTTTTTTGCTTCTTGAACACCAATCTTTGTTATTTTATTTTTTTCCATTTTTTTACCATTAGCATAGATGCTAATTATTGCAGATTGAGGACTGACATTAACCGTTAAGTTTGCTGTTCAGTCCATAATTCATTGTCAATAATTAGAACTTCTCACTGTACAGTGAACAATATATGTTCATTCTTCAGTAAATGTATGTTTAACAACAGGTCCAATTCATATTATTTTATCAATTCCATCAACATCCCTATAATACCAAAAATAATTATTTGTTGGAATTGTTTCGAGCGAAGGATCTCTACTGGCTCTTGCATCAAAAGTAACAGTAATTGGAGCAGATCAATTTGATGGATTGGCTGATGCACTTGCTTTTACAGTATATTTTGTAGTGATGTTGGTATTTACCTGAGCAAGAGGAGCCTTACAGTTTTCGTAGTAACTTTGAAAATTTTCTCGTGTTGGGTCTTTTGACATTATTTCTGTAGACTTAAGACATTGTTGATATGTTACTTCGAATGTATATTGATCTTTAGGAAAATATTTAAAAAGTCTTTTCATAATTTGATTTTGCTCTGCATATAATGATCAAGGACTAAGTTCTCAAAATTTATCTCCTGCATCAATATCTACGAAAATTTCTTGTAATCTTGATCGATCTTTTTCTATTTCGTAATCAGCATAGTAATAAACCGGAACTTTCTGGTCGTTTGCTTGTGCAGAAATATTCCCTCACAAAAGGATGAATCACGAAAACAATAAGAAAACAGAAGAGGAAAATAATATTTTAATTTTTGTATTCAAAGTCATTACATAAAAAACAGAATAAAAGACTTAAAATAATTATATTTTTCTTTTCTTTCTTTTGCAAATTTGACAGGCAATTATTGTTTTTTATGCTTGACATTTTATTGTTCCTATATAAATTAAATAAAATAAAAACAGACAAAAAAATATAGAGTATAAAAAAACAGAAGGAATGGGAGTAAATAAATACAAACTAGGAGGTATTGGTTAAATTATTCTCTTGAAAAAAATATGGGCATAAATAATTTAATATTGTTTTATTGCTTAGAGAGAAAATGGAGAAAAAAATTAATATAGCCTGGGCAGGTTGAGGAACTGGAGGTCATGTATTCCCCATAAAAAGTTTAATCCAATATTTAGACAGTACAGATAAAAAGAGGAATGTATGAAAAATGTTTTGGTTTTGAAAAAAAAATAGTCTAGAAGAAGAAAATTATAAATACTTAAAAAAATGGATTGATAATCTTTATTTTGTCCCCATATTCTCCGGAAAACGAAGAAGAGATAAGTCTCTTCAATCTTTTATTAAAAATTTATGAGATCTTTTTTTGTTCTGAGTTGGAATATTACAGTCAATATATTATTTATTAAAACACAAAATAAATGTGGTTTTTTGTAAATGATGATATGTGGCATTACCTGTTGTAGTAGCTGCAAAAATTTTGAAAAAAAGAATCGTGGTTCATGAATCAGATGTTCATCCATGATTAGTAAATAATATCGCTTCGAAATTTGCATATAAAGTATTTACATGATTTGATAATGTTTTTAAAAACGCAGAAACAATCGGACAAATTTTATCTGAGGATTTGCTTCCTAAAGAAGAACAAAATATTTCCGAAAGAACAACAGTTTTAGTAATGTGAGGTTCTCAAGGGTCAAAAAATCTTTATGAGGCATTAATAAAATTACTAAGAGGTACTCCAGATTTACAAGATTTTGATTTTAAAATTGTGCTTTGAAAATTAAATCAAGAACTTAGAGACCAATTTAGTAGTTTTAAAAATGTTGAGTGCTTCGATTTTTTATCTCAGAAAGAAATAGGAGAGAATTATTATTTATCTGACATCGCAATAACAAGAGCAGGAACAACTTCTTTAGCTGAGCAGGAACTCTTTGATTTAAAATTGATAATGGTGCCTATCCCATGGACTCATGATCAATTAGATAATGCAAAACGATACGTGGAACATAAAAACGGGATTCTTGTCCAACAAAATGATGTAAAATTTATGGAAAAACTTAAAGAATCTATTTTATCGCTAAAAGGATTTAAGAAAAAATTAAATGAAAGAGATAGGAAAAAAGAGATTGTAACGGCAAAGAATAAAATTTTAGAATCAATATTAGAATAATCAAAGAATTATTTTAAACCATAATTCTGAGGCCAGAAAAATGGAGAATGAGAACATCATGTCGTTTTACACATTATTTCAGAAATGAGAACTTTATCATTACGAGAAATTAATGTAATTTCCCATTCTTCTGAGAAAGATTCGTTAGTATCTATAGTATAGTCTAAGGTATAAGAATATTTTCTTGTTCCTTTTTTTTCATCAACTGAATTAGGAATAAGATAAATATTTTGTAGTACTACAGTATCTTCAAGATGTTTTGTGAAAATCTTAATATTTTTCTGACTCCAATGGGTATTCCATACTGCAGAATTTCTAAGAGGAGTGTCTACAATCGCGTTCATCTCAGAAGTTTGGTTATTCATAAGATAAGAGTAAAATGACTGGATTGTTAAGACGTCATTACCCAACCTTTCTTCGTTAGATAAAGTTATATCATCAGGAGTAAGGCTTTCATCGATAAGAGGGATGTTTTCTTCGTTACCATTCTCAACAGTATTAACAGGTTCTTCACCAGCTTCGCCTTGTTTTACAAGTTCTGCAGATTCTAAATCAATTGTATAAACAGTCTCTTCATCTTGGTTTTGAACAGGTTGATTTTCTGTATCACTGACAAAGTCGTATCACTTTCAATAGATAAATACTTTATACAATGCAAAAAGGAAGAATGCTATTGAAAATAAAAAAAGAATGACTAATCGAACTGGAAGACCAGTATCCTCCTTTTCTGTTTTTTTCGAAATAATTTTTTTTCATGAGCTAAGATTCTTCTTAGAAGATGATGGTAAATCATTTTTTTTTGTTTTTTTTGAAGAAAATTCGGTTTTTGTTACTTTTTTTTCTACCATAGTTCAGTAAGAAAAAATAAAATATACTAAATATTAAAAATATATATAGTTAGGTTGCGAAAGAAATCAAGTTTATTTCCAAGTTCAAGAGGTATTAATATTTATGAATGAGATAAGAGTTAAAATTCTCCTCAAATGCTCTTGAAAAAAATAAAATCTTTTATATGCTTTTAAAGTAATTTTTAATTACCTTACGCAAATAAAATGAAAAATTTAAAAGTATTATGAGTATTAACTTTACTTATTTGAGCATGAATTTTATTGACATGATGTAAATCTTCAGTTGTAGAAGAGGGATCACAAGTAAGATTGTCATATGAAATATCTGATCCTGAAACATGGGAATTTATCTCAGCATGAGAAAAAACAGTGACATTAGATTATTCATGAACAGCATTATTCCAACTGCTTGAAGGGGCTAAAGTATGAGAAGAAAGAGCATGAGAATTAATAGATCCATTTAATGAACATAATCCTTCTTTAGAATATCAGTTAACTACACTCGTTCTAAATGAAATGTGAATACCCGCAGAAATATGACAAGAAGTAAAAATATGAGATGAAAACTCTATAATAACAGATATTGTTAGTAAAGACTGAGTTGAACAGGCAATCTTGGATCAAAATCCACAAGAAACATATAAATCATTCTTATGGACATTTGAAGTAGATTCAATTAGATAATTTTAAGATTAAATTATTTAAGTAATGCATCTTTTTAAAAGACTGCTTTTGACGAAATTCCCAAATTCAACAATTCATAATGTAATGAATCCTGCAAGTATGTTTGTGGGGTTCATTTCTGCAAAAGAATTTTTCTCTGTCATTAACAGAAAAATAATTGAAAATCCAAAATTAAATCTTTTTGATGCTAATCTTGACGTAATAGAATTTAAAATGGGATTTTGAGATGATTCAAATTCAAATGATCAAAAAGATTTGGAAACATATTTTGCATACGCTGTTGCTGCAAATTTAAATGGTACTCTATTCTATTCTCCAGCAAATTTATGAAATGGGATAGCACTACTTTCCGCAGTTTTTTTTAAAGATATTATGAAAGAGTTTCCTAGTTATTTTTTTATTCAATTAATCTATTCAATTTATCTGCTAACTTTTACGTTTACTTCAAGAGTAAAAGTTTTTCCATCGGAGAATGAACAAGAGAATTATAATTGGTTTATTGATGTCTTCTTTGACTTTTATAGAGGGACTTTTGATCAACTTCAAACAAAGATATCAGATCAAGAATATAAAGAAGTAAAAAGTCAGTTATTGCAAGAAACCTCTTTTTGTTTTCTTCTTTTTCATTTTTATAAAAAACTCAACTCTGTATTAGAGAATAAATCATCAACTACAGATTATTTAGATTGGCTTTTAGGTAAAGAAAAAGGGGACACAATCATAAAAGCTTTCAAAGAAAACTATGAAACGACAAAATATCTTCCACATTCAAGTCCACTAGAGCAAAATATACTTAATAGAATTTGGCCTGCAGATATTTTAATCAAATATCTTTTCTGAGAATCAGACCCAATACTTGCAGTTGAAACAATTGTTGAAAAGATTTTTAATAAGCAAGAATTAATTCCTTTAGTAAATTCATTTCTTAAATCTGATAATCAATTACCGCAACTTTTTCAATATCTTCTTGAATACAAAAAATATAAGTATTGATTTTTTGCAGGAGTACAAAATTATTTAATAAAATTACTTAGAGTAGAGGGAAAGGATGATATTTTAGAAGATATTGATGAAATGGCATCATCAATAGATAATGGTGATGATTTTTCAAATTTTGATGTACCAGAAAGAATCAAAAGAGAGTCAAAAGTTACAGAGAGATTATTAAACTTTTATGTAACATTGTTATGATGATTTACAACTGCTAGATGAGATAGTTTTTATTTAAGATTATTCAAACCAAATATTCTTAACTATTTTACAAAAGATTCATTACAAAATCTTTTGGATTCAGATATCCAAATAGATTATTATTGAAATATATTGTTTCAATATGGAAAGAATCTATATTATTACAATTATATTGATAAAAATATAAGGGCAGGTAAGAGTAAATTCTCAATGCCTATAAAATGAGATAATTGACAAGTACCAACAAATTTTTCTGTAATAAAATTATTTACAGAATGAATGATTTCATCATTTTTCCAAGATTTAAATCCAAAAGACACAAAATTATTAATAAAAAACTCTCAAATATTGGATCTTTTTAGAAAAAATTTTTGAGAAAAAATATCTGAATTAGTAAAACTTTCTAAGAATAAGTTTATTGAAAAGTTTTATCAATGATGAATTGAAAATTTAAGTGAAAAAAAGAAAATCTATTCGTTATTAGAATTAGAACTTTCAGATGATAATTTGGTAAATTTAAAGGATTCTTTATATAAATTAGATTATTGGGTAACAAATAATCTCTATGAAAAATTACAAATAATTAGACTCAACAATAAGTATGATGATGCCCTTTGTTTGACCGTTTACTGAATGTTAAGAGAAACTCTTTTTTGATTTATGCTTCTTTATTCTTATTTTCAAAAACAGGAGAAAGTCGAAAAATCAAAAAATGATATATTAATTATGTATTATGTAAAAGATATTTTGTGACTAAGAATACCTGAAGCAACAGAAATTTATGATGCGATATTAGAAACTATAAAAGAATTTTCAACGATATTGGAATTATGGACAGGTATTGATGATAATCCATGATTTTTAAAACTGATAGAAAAATCACGGAAAACATTCTGTTCAAAAAAAGATGATAATCAAATTTTTTGAAGTATTGCTTGAGAGGATCTGCTCCGATTTAGAGGACTTTTAAAAAACATTACTTATTATAACAAAAGGTATGTAATCCCATGATAGGTTGTACATATTTTATTTTTTGTAAATTTTTATTATGAAAACAATAGTATTTGCTTCTTGATATTTTAATCCTATACATCCTGGGCATATAGAATGTTTGGAACTTTGTAAAAATCTTTGAGATGAGTTACGAGTCATCGTAAACAACGATAAACAGGTAAAGATAAAAACATGATTAGAAGACGTTTTTCAGGATGAAAAATTTAGGGTTAGAGTAGTATGAGCGTTAAAAGTGGTTGATTATGTGTTTTTGTCTATTGATCAGGATTGATCGGTATGTGAGAGTTTAAGAGCTCTAGCAAAAAGGGCAAAAGAAAAATATTGAGAAGATGTACATCTTATTTTCTGAAAATGATGAGACAGATTTACCGGAAATATACCAGAAGTAGCTATTTGTAATGAAGAAAAAATTGAAATAAAAGATGGATTAGGAGCAAAAACACATAATAGCAGTGATTATAGAGCAAAAAGAAATTAACGATTTTCATTATTAATACCTATATAGCGAGAAGAAAAATCTTGACTAGAAATAAGGTGAATCTCTTCTTTTTCTTTCCCTAAATTAAACCAATTTGGGATAATAAAGGAGTGCTTTTCCTCAACTATGTCTTTTTTATAGATTGATTTTGTTAAGTCAACGTGCAGAGGAGTAATATAGTGTTTTTCAATTTCTACCCATTTTCCATTACTTGATTCTTTATCAGATATAAGGAAAAGATATGTGGTATCTCCATTTATTAGTGTTTTTATGATAATATCATAGTTTGATATATTTTTTATAATAAGTTTTTTACTACGCTCATAAACTGAAGCGTCATCTCATTGTACTTTTTCTCAATAGTAAACACTAAATCGTTCATTATGATTCCATCTAGCAGGAATCTCAACCAAAGGAGAAGATAAAGAAGCTCTAAAAAGTTGGGAAGCAACTCAACATACTCATCAGTAAAATCATAAATCTTGAGTTCAAAGTCATGAACAATAACCTTTTAAGTTAAAAAGATAGTTATTAAAATTAAATTCTTCTCAAGGTTTTAATATTTTTCAATCTAGGTTTTCAAAAGCTAAAAGATAATTGATTTTAGTGCATTTTCAAAGTTTACTAATATCTTTTTTTGAGGTATAAAAAACAAGATTATCAAGAGTATCTTCAGCAAAATAAGAAATGGGAATCTCTATTTTATTTCAATTTTTTATAGCTTCATTATATTTGTTTTTTATTATTCTTGAGAGAGGAAATAGTTTTTTTGTTCAAGAAAGTGTTATATTTATAGGTTTATAAACAGCAAATCATTTATCAGGATTATATCATTCTCAGATTTGTCAAATATTATCCCATATTGCATCGATGCGATCATTTAATGAAAGAACAGGAATTCTTTTGTCAAGTAAACAGCTTGGTTCGAGTAATATTTCCAATCATTGACGTTCATAATCATCACAATTTATTTCATTGTTTTTATTATTTCATGAAAAAAAATGTGGTGTTAATTGTGGTAAAACACTAGCATCACATTGAATGGGTAATACAAAAGAAAAAAAAGACAATAAAAAAACAAATTTTTTAACCATATTCCTTATTTGAAAAAGGTTCTCCCCATGAGAGAACCTATAAAATTATAAAATCTATTATTCAGCAACATTATGATATACTTGATCTACATCTTCATCTTCATTAAGAGAATCTATAATACGATCAAAAACTTCTTTATCTTCTCATGAAAGTGTAATAGTGTTTTCTGCAAAGAAATGGATATCTGCTTCAGCTATATGATATCAAAGTTCTACAATAGCCTTTCTAACATTTATGAAATCTGTTTTAGAAGTGTAAACTTCAGCAGTTCCTTCTTCAATATTCAAATCTTCTATAGCAAGTTCCATAACTTCCATTTCGAGAGTATCAGAATCAAAAGGAGTAACTTTTTCTATTTGTCTACCTTTATCTTCAACCATTTCGGCTTTTCAATCAATAACGATAAGTCACTGCTCTTTAAATTGCCAAGAAACGGCTCCTATTTCTGCCATTGAACCTCAAGCTTTTCAAAGTGCTGTTCTTATAGATTGAGAAGTTCTATTAGTATTTGAAGTTACTGCCTTTATTAAAATAGCAGATCAATTAGGACCATAACCTTCATAGAATACTTCTTTCATTTCTTCTCATTCTAATTGTCCAGATCATTTAAGAATAGCTCTTTCGATAACATCTTTAGGTAGTCAATTATAACGAGCTTTTTCAAGTACCATTTCCAAAGCAGGATTCATTTTAGGATCTGCTCAATTCTTAGCAGCTAATTGAATTTTTTTCCCAATAATACTATAAACTCTAGATTTATTAGCATCTCATGCCGCTTTTTTTGCAGCAATACTGTGTCGTCTTCCCATTACTATAACAAAAAAACTAAAAATATATTACCAACTTTTTGCAAATCTCAAATCTCAATTTGTAAGATATCTTATATCTTTTATTCAATATCTTACAGCAGTCAATCTACTAATTCCCATTCAAAATGCGAATCAAGTTCGTCATTCATCTGGATCAACTCAAGCGTTTCTCAATACATTTGGATGAATCATCCCAGCTCATAAAAGTTCCATCCAATCTGACATCTCTTTTTCTCAAGTTTTTGGATTAACATATTCATATCTTGTGTCTATTTCATATCAAGGTTCAACAAAAGGGAAATATCATGGTCTCATCCTTATTTCAACATCCTTTTGTAAAGCTGCTGATAAAAACTTATTAATTACGCTTTTGAATTGTCAAATACTTACATTTTTATCTACGTATACTCATTCAAATTGATAAAACATTGTATCGTGAGTGGCATCCATATTCTCAAACCTATAAACTCTTCCTGGAAGAACAGCCTTGATAGGTACTCAATACTTTTTGATAACATAATTTTGACCAGCAGAAGTATGTGTTCTCAAAACATAATTTTCTCATCTTTCATCTTTTTCAGAAAGGTATATTGTATCATGCATTTCTGTAGCAGGGTGTGAAACTGGAATATTTACGGCTTCGAAATTTTCAAATTTACTAACAGCATCATTTCAACTATCAACAATAAATCACATACTATGAGCGATTTCTTCCAGTTCTCTTCTAACAATACTTAAAAGAGAATAATGTCACTCATGAACTTTTTCTCATGGAAGAGAAATGTCAATTACTTCTTTTTCTAACTGTTTATTTATCTCGGCAGTTTTTAGTAAGTCAAACTTTTTTTGATAAGCATCTTGTAACTTTATTTTCATTGAAGAAAGTTGTCATCATTTTTCTTTTTTTTCTTCAGGAGATAACGTTCATAATGTTTTTAATGCTTCAGTTATACATCATTTTTTTCATAGAAAAGACTGGAATCGATTCTCGAGTTCATCTAGCGAAGAAATATTTTCAAGTTGTTGTAATGCTTCTTCAAGATTAGGCATAGGAAATTAAATAATTATAAAACTGAGCAAAATTCTACTTTTTTGGTTGAAGTTTTCAACTTAAATTAAGGGTTTTTTAATTAAAAATCTGGACGGTTGTGAGTCCAGATTATATTATATTAATTTTAGAAAAGTGTTTATTTGCTTTTTACTTTCATCCATGGATAATGCTCAGTAATTGTTTCCCTGATGTCTCTAGGTTTAATAATTCCAAATTCAGTAATAATTCATCTGATAAATTTAGGAGGAATTTTATCAAATGCTAAATTTAGAAAATCTAGTCATTCTGGTGCTTCTTCCCAAACTTCATGTGACTTTCTTTTTTCAATTTGAATTTTATCATGAACATCAACCTTTAATAGATTTCATGCAATATATACAGGTACATTTGCATATAATGCAGAAAGTCAGATACTATAACTACCTACCTTGTTAATAACTCATCAATCAAGTTTGATTGCATCGCACCCAATAATTACACAATCCATCATTAAATCCGTTCAACTTTCCTCATCCATTAGGAAAGGAGCAGCTCAATCAACAACCATTGTCGTATCAATACCAGATGCTACTAAATCAGCTGAAGTTTTTCTTCACTGAAATAAAGGTCTTGTTTCTGTATTAAATACCTTAAAATTAATCCCTTTGATTTTATGAAGTTGAAGTGTTTTTATTGCTGATGAACTATGACAGTGAGTTAACACATTATCTCAGTTATTAATAATACCTAATCCATTTAAGACAGCTCTTTCTGCTGTTTCATTGATAAGATTGAGATAGAATTTTGCAGCTTCCGCAATAACTTTCTGGGCATCTTCCAAAGGAATATCTCAATCCATTTTTGTAGATTCTGATTTTATATAGTCCATACCATTAAAGAGCATTGGTTCAGTAGGTCTAGCATCAATAAGTTTAGCCATCGCATCTTTAATGAAGGAAAGATAATTATCTTTAGAAGTATAATCTACTTCTTTATCGGAAAGAGCAATGATAGTTTCAAATGCGGCTTTTGCAATATTTGTGGCTCACTGGATTTTTATATCCTTGATATCTTGAATTACTTGATCGATAAGATTTTTTTTATCCATTTTTTATTTTTATAAAGTAAATCAAAATTAAGTATAAATAACAAATGAAAATATGCAAATTTTCACGAAAAAAATTAAAAAGCCGAAGAAAATATACTTCAGCTTTTTATGTAATTAACTGAGCCAGTTATCCGCAACCTTCAAACTATCATAAATATAATACGATTCATTGTATCCAGCGAATGCGTAATTGTGACAGAGCGTTTCACTAATGCTAAGTAGCTTATCGAGTTGATCTCGACACTCAGCAACAGTATCCTTTAGCTTTGCATTAAAGGCCTTTCTCAGTTGTTTAACAATCTTCAATCGAATCACTTCAATTTCATTTTTCAGTGATTCTTGCTTCTCACAAAGTTCCCCACTATGGAGGAAACCAAATTTTACAGACTTTTCATTAAGAGTACGAATCTCATCCAATTTTTTCTGAGCATTCTTAATAGCCTGACTGATGTCATTTAACTTTAATGTTTCCATATTTTCCCAAAATTGTTTGTTATTTTTTTTGTTTTTTTTTATTGCAAAAAAAACTTATATTCATATCCTCACAAAAAACAAGAAAAACTCAATTATATTTGAAGATAAATTTACTTTTAAGAGTATAAGATTCCTATGAGACATATTTGAACAAACATAATAAAAATGTTTTTTATACTCATTTTTTGTCTACTTTTGACAGCTTGTTGAGATAAAGATAATGAGATAAACCAAGGAACAGGAGATAATAATCTTACTGGATCTTTAGGAATCTCATGATCCATAAACGAAGAAGAGAATGAAGGTACACAAGTAGATAATCATGAAAATGTTGATGAACCACAGGATAATACCTCTGAGATACAAGATGAAAATCAATGAACATGAGAAATACAAGTAGCAGAAAAAGGATGGACAGTAGATGCTTTATGTAATAGTATCATTGCATTCGATATTTGTGTTATTTCAAAAGCTCCGATAGAAAACCAAGGAGTTATGCAAGAACAATTAAAAAAATCTTTAGAACCACGAAAAATACTGTGAGGAGTTCAACTTCACGAAGTATGTCAAGATATTGTACAGTGAGATACTTTTATGGGAGTAGTAAACCACTATGCATCTCTAGAAAATGGATGTAAATTTCAGTGATAGATTTTTTAAATTTTTATTTTCCCATTTTCTTTTTTATCCAAGTGAGAAATTTGAAGGCATAATACAAAAGAGGATTCAATACTAAATCATAATTTCAATAAAATTCTCGTTTCATACCTCAAAGAGATTCTTTAAATTTACTCACTCAAACCAATGGGTGATCTGGAAATCATGTAGGAGCTCATCACATTAAATCACAGAATTCAAATCAGTGATCTCTTGCCCATTCAAACATTCAATATTTTAGATAATGGTGTCAACCGAGATTAGTATATTTCCTATCAGTAAATCAATAAAGATAAACGATTGTTTTCTGATGAAATAGACAAATACTTCATGCTATAATATCTCAATCAAGCTCAGAAACAAACATGTTTCACCTTTTTGTTTTCGTAAGAATCCTAATCAATTTGTCGAATTGATTTTTAGTAATAGTAGAAAATCACTTTCATCACGCTGTAATTTGCCATTTATCAAAGAAAATTTCATAATCATTTAAATTTCATTCTCTAACAGTTACCCCTTTTTTAATAGCTTTTTTTACTCTATCAGCACAACCATTATTCATTTCTTTTAAAAGCTCTTGATCTGTCTTTTTTAGATTAATCATAATAGTTGTTTGTGGCATATTTTCTTTGAAAGATACTTTTAGAGGAGTTTCTCTTTGAATTAACGCTCTTGTTGCCATTCTCATAGATCTTACTTTTCATACAATATTCTGTTCTCTGGCCCATGCATTATCGAAACTAGTAATCTCGTTAACAATTCATAATTGAAAAAAAATGTTTCCCCATTTTTTCCCATAAGTTTTCTTTAATTTTCTTAGCTCTCTTCTCACAGCTTCCCAATTATCGTCAGGGAGAACTAGTCACATAATTTGGAATTCTCTAAAAGAAAAAGGTCAGAATTTTTTTTCTTTTATTAAATAAAAATAATCTTTTCAAAAAAGATTAACAAATCAATATTGTTTTCTATAAATATCTATCTGAAGAGTTTTCCATATAGGACTCTGATAGAGGGAATACATCAAGAGAAATAGTATATAAACACAAGAAAAATAATTCAATATCTTTACAAGAGGATAATGATTTACTATCTCAAATCAAACAAAATGTCATTATTTATATCAATTAATTAGAATTTGGCAATATTAAGGGGGGGGTAGATGGAGACAATCATACTACAAACTCTCATTTTATTTGAAAATCTCATGATTTAATTTTCATTTGTACTTCTGATAATTGGCAACATATACGTTGTTCAAACTTTTTACTAATTTCCCTAACAATATATATTTTTCATTGAAAATTTAATTCTTCAAGCTCTTTTACTAATTTTTCCAATCTATGTACAGATTCATAAAAAAAGGTTGGAATATCTCTTTTCATAGCTTCTTTTAAAGCGGTTTGTCTCCCTTTTTTCTGAGGTAAAAATCATATATAACAAAAACAAGATGTATCAAATCCTGCTCAAACAACAGCAGGAATTAGAGCATTAGCTCATGGAAGAATGGTATATGGAATATTTTCTTCATTGCAAATTTGGATAAGAACCTTTCATGGATCTGATAATCATGGAGTTCATGCATCAGAAAGCATTCAAACATCATTTTCACTAATTAAATTTTTGTAATAATTAATTTTTCACCTATCTGTAAAACTTGTTAAAGAAAAAAATTGCTTATCACTATAATTGATTTCATACATATTAAGTAATTTTTTAGTTGTTCTTGTGTCCTCGCATATAAGAAAAGATAGCTCTTTAAGGAGTTTTAAAGCTCTAAGAGTGATATCTTCTTTATTTCATATAGGAGTAGGAATAAGATAAAGCATTATATTTACTTAGTCATAAAAGAACAAATACAAAAGAATTATTATTTTTCTAAAGATTGATATCAAGAAAATAATAGATTATGTTTTGTTTTTAATTTATATATAAATATAAAAAAATTAGATTAATGGATGTTAGTAGATTTTAATAACAAACTCACAATATGAAAGACTGAAAAATTCCTAATCCAAATACAGTTTATCCTATCAAATGATATGATAAAGAAATATACATAAAACCAACAATAACAAATAGGAACATTATTGTTTGAGATTTTACTTACATTGCTGATTCAGAGTTTGAAAGCCATGTTACTCATTTTTATAAATGGAATAATGATAAGTTAATTATTGGAAAATTTTGTCAGATTTGAGCTTGAGTTGAATTTGTTATGAATTGAGCAAATCATCAGATGAATGCTATTTCAACATTCCCTTTTTATACACTAGAATGATGGGAACAAACGCCTCCTAAAATAGAAGATTTACCATTAAAATGAGATACGATAGTTTGAAATGATGTGTGGATTGGGCAAAATGTAACAGTATTGCCATGAGTTCATATTTGAGATTGAGTAATTATTTGAGCAAATAGCGTTGTTTCTAAAAATATTGAGCCATATACGATTGTTGCTTGAAATCCTATAAAAATTATCAGAAAAAGATTTGATGATGAACTAATAAATATGCTAGAAAAATTGCAATGGTGGAATAAATCAATTGATGAAATAAATAGTTTAATTCCAATTTTAACTTCTTCAAATATTGATATAGCAAAAGAAGAAATTAATAAACTTTTAAATTAATAATACATATCACTTATGAACGAATATATTAATTTGACTCCAGAAAACATAGCAAATGAACATATTTGTTGTGCAATTTGAGATCCTAAACATCAATGTGGAGTAGATAGGAAAAAAGAATGGATTAAAAATAAATTTAAAGATGGCCATGTATTCAGAAAACTAAATGATAGATGAAAAATATTTATTGAATATGAACCTATTGAAACTGCTTGGGTACCTGTTATTGGTAAAAATTATGAATACATTTATTGTCTTTGGGTGGCATGAAGTTTTAAATGAAAATGAATAGCAAGAGAACTTCTAGAATATGCAATAAATGATGCTAAAGAAAAGAAAATGAATTGAATTTGTACTCTAGTATCTAAGAAGAAAAAGCCTTTTCTTTGAGAAAAGAAATTTTTTGAACATTTTTGATTTAAAGTTGTAGATACGGTTGGAGATTATGAACTCCTAGCATTGCAATTTGATGGTAATGGTACTCCAAAATTTAATGATAGTGTTAGAAAAATGGAGATAGAGGATAAGGATTTTACAATCTATTATTCGAATGAATGCCCTTATGTTGAATATGAAGTAAAAGAATTATCAGACTATGTAAAATCTAAAAATATAAAACTGAATTTTGTGAAAATAGATTCATTAGAAAAAGCTAAAAATGCACCATGTATTTTTAATAATCGAGCCAATTTTTATAAGTGAAAATTCATTTCTAATACAATATTAAATGCAAACGCACTTGAAAAGTTGCTAAAATAATAAGTTTATATTTAAGATGTGAATTAAATGAAGAATTGTAAAATTGGTTATAGAGATATTCTAAATAGTGAAAAATTAATTGAGAATTACCATAACATTGATGCAATTAATCCCTATCCTTTTAATCATGGATTAAAACACATCAATAATGTGTGTAAAATTATGGATAAATTATGTAATAAATTATATATCGTTTGAGAAGAAAAAGAAGCCTTACTTATTGCTTGTGCTTTACATGATGTAGGACAAGTAGATGGTAGAGAAGAACATGGGAAAAAAGCTAAATTATTTACAATTAAATATTTTGAAAGTGAACTAAAAAATTATGAATACTATGACGATATTTTAGAAGCCATTGAAAAACATGATGATGGCTGTGACGTTAATAATTCTCTTTTTAGTACATTAGTACAATTTTGTGATAAAATGGATTTTTCAAAAGATAGATTAGAAGATAATTATAGGGAAAAATTTAGATATTATTGCTATGAAGATATAAATAAAATTGATTTTATCTTTACAGAAACTGATTTTGGAATAGACATTATTACTAATAATGTCGCAAATTTTAAAGACATGTTTTTAAGTGAAAATTTTCCAAAAAAAGTTATTAATGCTGTACATGTTTTAGCTATAAAATTGGGTAAAAAACCTATTATTACACATAATGGGAAAGTTATGCTAAGATCCAATAATTTTACATTTTAATTATTGAAAATATGGAGCAAAATATTTGTCAAAGTTGTGGTATGCCAATTACTGATTCTAAACAATTTGGAACTAATTCAGATGAAAGTATAAATTACGATTACTGTATTTATTGTTACAAAGATGGAAAATTTATTGACGATGTAAATATGGAAGAATATATTGAAATGTGTTCACAGTATGGAGAACAGGCAGGAATGACAAATGAGCAGATGAAAGAGTATTGTACAAAATTATTCCCAACTCTAAAAAGATGGAAAACATCTAATTAGTATTCCTTATTTTATAAAAATACTCCTTTGATATGCAGTATTTTAAAGCAGAAAATTTAACAAAAATATATGTTACGAGACCGATTATTGATCATCTCAGTTTTACGGTAGAAAAGGGACAAAAAATAGCATTAGTTGCTAAAAACTGAGAAGGAAAATCGACACTATTAAAGTTAATGATGGAAAAATTAGATATAACCGAAGGAACAATAGAATGGAAAAAATGATTAAGAATAGGATATTTGCCACAGGAATTTTCTCTAGATCAGGAAAAAACAGTTTTAGATGAAATTTTTTGAACGAATCATCTTGCTGCAGAAATAATAAAATCTTATGAAAATTTAGTTTATGATGAACATTCAGATAAATCTGAAATAGATAAAATCATTCAATTACTAGATGAAAATCAGGTATGGGGCTATCAAGCAAAAGTTGACACGATTATTTCAAGGCTAAATATCCAAAGCATATTATCGCAAAAAATAAAAACCATATCATGATGAGAAAAAAAGAGAGTCGCATTGGTTAAAATACTTATTGATGAACCGGAAATGCTAGTCCTAGATGAGCCTACAAACCACCTTGATGTGCAGATGATTGAATGGCTAGAACAATTTTTAAAAACAGAGAGTTCAACGTTATTTATGGTGACACATGATAGATATTTTTTGGAAAATGTTTGTGATGAAATATATGAATTGGAGAGATGAAAAATATATAGATATCCTGCTGATTATTCTCTGTTTTTGGAAAAACAAGAGGAGCGTCACCAGAATGAAAGAATTGAAAATGAAAAATTAAAGCAGTTATTGAAAAGAGAATTAACTCGAATTCGTAAAAGTCCTAGAGCGAGAGCAACTAAGCAATATTATAGAGAAAAGGAGTTTTATAGGATAGAAAAACAGTACGATATTCAAAAAGAAATCTTAGGTGCAGAAAATTGAACTTTAGATATTCCCATCCAAGAAAGAAGACTTTGAACAAAAATATTGAGTGTAAAAAAATTAAATAAGTCATTTTGAGAAAAAAAGATTGTAAAAGATTTTTCTCATGATTTTAAAAACTGTGAACGTATTTGATTACTTGGGAAAAATTGAGTATGAAAAACAAGTTTTATTTCTCTTTTACTAGGAAAATTAGAACAAGATTCTTGAACCATCGAAGTGTGAAAAACTGTAGTATTTTGACACTATCAGCAAGAAGAAATAGATTTTCCAGAAAATAAAACAGTATTAGAATATGTAGAAGAGAGTTCAAGTTCTTTACAACTGTGAAATTGAGAAAAATTATCTGCATCAAAACTTCTTGAAAGATTCTTATTTACTCCACAACAACAACATCAGCCTGCAAGAAAATTAAGTTGATGAGAAAAAAGAAGGCTTTCTTTATTAAAAATTCTTATGGGTAATCCAAATTTTCTAATACTTGACGAGCCTACAAACGATCTTGATTTATTAACAATAACAATTTTAGAGGATTTTCTTTCTCAGTATAAATGATGTCTAATAATAGTGTCACATGATAGATATTTTATGGATAGGTTGGTAGATCATCTTTTTATATTTGAATGAGAATGAATAATAACTGATTTTTGGTGAAGTTACTCAGAGCGAAATAAAAAACAGGAGGAGAAAAAGGTTAAGAATAAGGGAAAAAATGTTAAACAAGACGTGAAAATTCAAAAAGTGGATGAAGATAGCAACAATTCTTCTAAATTAACCTATGAAGAAAAATTAGAATTAAACCAGATATTAAAAGATTTAGAAGAACTTGAAAAAGAAAAAGCCGAGATAACTCAGCTTTTTAATAACAAAGATCTTGCATATGATGATATTTCATTACTTTCAGAACATCTTTGAGAAATAATCAAAACAATAGAACGTAAAGAATCAAGACGATTCGAACTTATTGAGAAATCTTAGTCAACCTTAGGCGTATTTAAATTATCCAAACTTGTTGTATTCTCAGTTTCTGTATTAGGAGCTGGTGCATCTTGTCAAGCTCCTGCAAGATTATCTATTTTTTCTACAGGATTATTGACAATATCTTTTGTTGTATCAACCATATTTCCTCAAACTTCTTTTGTAGAATCAACAAGGTCAGCTCATTTTTCTTTCATATCTCATGCAATATTTGTAGAGACTTGTTGCATATTTCAATCATTATCAATTCTAACTTCTGTTCCTACATTTTTAACATCATTAACAGTCTGTTCTCAAGTGTCTTTTACTGTTTGAACAGTATCTGTTGCTATATCTTTACCGTGCTCTCAAAGATCCTTTCATGCATCAGCAGTATCATTTAATGCTCATTTTGCCAATGTTCAAGTAGCTTCAAGAGGATTTGTGGTAACTTCTTTGGCAGAAGTAGTAGTTGTTGTTTTTAAATTCTGTCCGTATTTTACAGTATTATCAACACCTCTGTTAACACCATCTTTAATTTTATTTCCATATTCTGCTCACTTATCAATAGCAGAATTTGTTTTATCGACAACTTTTGAGGTTCCATCTTTTACTTTTTGAGTGAAACCTTGAGTTTTTTCTACTGCCTTATTACTGTAATCTTCCGTCTTTTTTATAAAATTATTAGTTCAGTCAACAAATTTTTGAAAGAAATTTTTCTTTTCTGGTTGTGCAGCAGGTTGAGCTGCAGGAGCAGCAGGTTCAGTTGCAGGAGCAGCAGGTTCAGTTGCAGGAGCAGCAGGTTCAGTTGCAGGAGCAACAGGTTCAGTTGCAGGAGCAGCAGGTTGAGCTACAGGAGCAGCAGGTTGAGTTGCAGGAGCAGCAGGTTGAGCTGCAGGAGCAGCAGGTTCAGTTGCAGGAGCAGCAGGTTCAGCTACAGGAGCAGCAGGTTGAGCTACAGGAGCAGCAGGTTGAGCTACAGGAGCAGCAGGTTGAGCTACAGGAGCAGCAGGTTGAGCTACAGGA